>Ga0302326_10000710_pt1 | contig 88370 bp, 74 predicted proteins | sample Palsa_T0_3_FD_202264 | JGI IMG/M metagenome (GOLD analysis project Ga0302326, IMG submission 202264) | Peat permafrost microbial communities from Stordalen Mire near Abisko, Sweden - Palsa_T0_3 | ecosystem: Environmental > Terrestrial > Soil > Palsa > Peat permafrost | place: Sweden: Abisko... | reverse complement strand
GGCTACTCCTCCTCCCGGTGCGGCGCCGCCGCCGAATCTTTGAGGCTTCGGGCTTCTTCGGGCGCGTCGCCGGAGGCGTTTTAAAACAGCAACTCAGCGCTTTCGCGCGGGTTCCAACTCCCATGGAACCCGAAACCGCTACCTTTGGTTTTGCGCTCGCGTGGATTGTCCTTGTTGACTTCGACCCTGAATGAGCGACCTGCCTTCCGTCATGCCTGAACCGCAGATGAATGATGCGGAACCTGCGTCCGACCAGATTACCGCGGAGATTTTCGTCTATGTTGGACAGAATCTCATTGCCAAATATTCCATTGAGCATGGCGAGTATATCATCGGACGCGACGCTTCCTGTCCGGTGGTCATCGATGCCGATCTCGTTTCCCGGCATCACGCGCGGCTGACTTTCAACTCCTTCGAACTGGTCATCGAGGATCTCGGCAGCAGCAACGGGGTATTCATTGACGGTGTGCAGGTGCAGTTGCCGACCCGTGTGCGACTCGACCAGGAAGTGCAGATCGGCACGGCCCGTCTCTTCATCCGGCTGCGCGAGGCCGCAGCCAAGCAACTCGCCGAGGCTCTTTGGGACAAGGACCTGGGTCTGGCGCAGGTCCGCGAACAGCTCGAGCAGAAGAAATACAAGGTCATCACCACGATCGCCCGGGGGGGCATGGGTGTCATTCTGCAGACGCGCGATCTGCGGATTCGGCGAACCGTGGCCATGAAGGTCATGAAGACCAGCAACCAGTTTTCGCGGGAGAACGTGCTGCGTTTTATCGACGAGGCCCAGCTCACCGGCCAGCTCGAGCACCCGAACATTGTGCCTGTTTACGAACTCGGCATCGATGACCAGGGTGAGATTTTTTACACGATGAAGTTCGTCAAGGGCACGACGCTCGACGACGTTCTGCGCGGCATTCGCAACGGCCGGCAAAAGACCATCGATAAATATCCGCTCGGCACACTGCTCACGATCTTCCAGAAAGTGTGCGACGCCGTGGCCTATGCGCATTCGAGAGGCATCGTGCACCGGGACCTGAAACCCGAGAACATCATGATCGGTTCGTTCGGTGAGGTGCTGGTCATGGATTGGGGACTGGCCAAGAACATGACCAGTTCCCGGCGGGAAGGCGCTCCCGAACCTGCGTCGGCGCCCCTCCCGATGGGGCCCACAGGGAAGCCGGTCGCCGCGATGGCATCCACAGGGAAGCCGGCAAACGATTTGCGCGGCTTCGAGACCTTGCACGGCCTCATCGTCGGCACCCCCCCATATATCTCACCCGAGCAAGCGCGAGGCGAACTCGACCGGATCGACGAACGCTCCGACATTTACGTGCTCGGCGGCATCCTCTACGCGATCCTCACGCTGCACCCGCCGGTGGAGGGGGAATCGGTGCATGAAGTGGTCGAGAAAATTGTCACGAGTGCAATCGCCGCGCCTTCAAGCTTCAACCAACCGACTCGAAAATCCTCCGCCAAACCGGCCGGGGACCAGGGGCCGGAAGCCGCTGAGAACCTCATCTTCGCTCACTGTCCCGGGAAACGAATTCCGGATGGGCTCTCCGCGGTCGTCATGAAGGCGCTCGCGCTGGATCCGGGCGATCGCTACCAGAACGTCGAGGATCTGCAGACGGACGTCGAGGCCTACCAGGGCGGCTTCGCCACCAAGGCCGAGCGGGCCAGCATGGTCAAGCACACGCTGCTCTTCGCGGGCCGGCACAAGAAAGAGGTCGCCCTCTTCGTTTTTTTTGCGGTCCTTTTCCACGTCCTGGTCGTGGGCTTTTTCCTGCAGCTCACTCGCGAACGCGATCGCGCACGATCCAGTGAAAAGCACGCGCTCGAGGAGGAAAGGCGCGCCGTCGGCCAGGAGCAACTCGCGGCGTCCCGCCTGCTGGAATTGCGCGGCACGGCTCCGACCTTTGCTGAGGAAGCAAAGCAGCTCATCGATGATGGTGACTTCACGCAGGCGCTGGAGAAAATCGAATACGCCATCCAGCAGGTCCCGAACGATGCCAGCTACCACAACCTGCGCGGCAATATTCTTCAGGCGGAATTACGGCTCGAAGAAGCCGCCGACGCCTACGACGAGGTGCTGCGCCTGGACCCCAAGCTCGTCGAGGCGAAACTCAACCTCGATCTGACCCGGCGCATCTTGAAGCAGATCGGCACCGACGAGCAGATCAAGCCGGCCATCCTGGGTGAACTCTACGCCGCGCTGATCAATCAAGGCCGCAAGAGCGCCGCGGAAAATGTCGGCAACCAGCTGGGTCCGGACAAGCAACGCCTGGTCCGCATCTGGCGTGACGCCTTCGACAAGCACGGCCTGCGGCAGCAGCGTTTTGAGACCAATGGGGACAACACCATCAACGTCGACTTCAGCAACGTGGGGCAGCCCGACTTGAAAAGGCTGCGTGACGTTCCGGTGAGCGGCCTGATCCTGGACGAGACCAAATTGATCGACCTTAATGGCCTGAAGGGACTGCAACTGCAATCCCTCTCCATGGTCCATTCGCTCGTTCGCGACCTGTCACCGCTCATCGGCATGCCGCTGCACAGTTTGAATCTCGAGGGGAGTGCCGTCACCGATCTGACGCCGTTGCACGAGCTGCCGCTCGAAGTGCTGCACCTGGCCAACACGCGGGTGAGCAATCTCAGTCCCCTCAAGGACACGAAAATCGAGCAGTTGTTCCTGAACAATTGCCGCAACGTCAAGGATCTCTCGCCGCTGACGGGCCTGCCGCTCCAAACGCTGACGCTGAACCGCACCGGCGTGAGCGACCTGACGCCGTTGACTCATTCGCCCCTGCGCGAACTCAATCTGGAGGGCTGTACCTCGGTGAGCGATCTTCATCCGCTGATGGCGATCGCGACCCTCGAAGGCGTGCTCATTCCCTTGCAGTGCAAGGACATAGCCTTCCTGCGCAGTCACCCGGGCATCAAGCGCATCTCCTATCAAAAGATGACCGAGCCTGCGGCGGACTTCTGGGCGGCGTACGACGCGCGCCAGGCGGCGAAGGGGACACCCAAACCGCCGGCGGAAAAGGCCGTGGACAAGACGCCTGAATCGATCGGCGACGGGCGGGCCAAGTCCGCCGAAAATGCATCGGAGAGCGCTGCCAGCAAGCTTTCCCAAGGTCCTCCGAAAGTGCCGGTGAAGGCGGGAGAGTAGGCGGGCAGTTGCCCATCGCGGCGGTCTTCCGGGCAGAGCACCCGGTTGCCGCCCGGGCGCGGGCCCAGCCAATCCATCTGCATCGATACGGCTTGCCGGCCGCAAGCATGGCCACGAATCGTCGCAAGCTGGATAAAACGCCACGTTCACTGTCTTTCTTGTGTCTTTTACGCATCTTTGTGGCTAATCCGATGCTGGCCCTCGCGGCTTCCTGATTCTCCCTTTGTCATGAATAAAAAATATCAAGTCGGTATCATCGGCTACGGTTGGGCGGCGACCGCCCACATCGCCGCCATCAACGCCACCCGGAACGCCGAAGTCTGTGCAATTTGGTCGTCCCGGCCGCTCGACTCGAAGGAATTGAGCGAAAAACACGGTGGCAGGATCACCGCCTACGCCGACCTGGCGAAAATGCTTTCCAGCCCCGACGTGCAGGTCGTGGACATCACCAGTTATCCCACCCAGCATGCCGGGCAATTCATCGCCGCGGTGCACGCCGGCAAGCATGTCATCGTCGAGAAGCCGCTGGCTGTGGAATGGAGCGAAATTCTGGCTATGAAACGCGCCGCCGAACAAAGCCGGGCCAGGGTCTGCGTGTGCTTCGAGTGCCGCTGGTCATCGCAATTCCAGGCGACCAAGGCGGTGATCGATGCCGGCCTGATCGGCGCCCTGCACTATGGCGAGGTGGATTACTATCACGGCATCGGTCCGTGGTACGGTCAGTATCGTTGGAACACCAAACGCGAGCTTGGCGGCAGCGCGCTGCTCACCGCTGGCTGCCACGCCCTGGACGCCTTGCTGCTCTGCCTCGGTGGTGACGTCGAGGAAGTCACCTGTTACAGCGCGCAAAGCCAGAATCCCGTCTTTGCTCCGTACGAATACCCGACGACCAGCACCACGCTGGCGCGCTTTGCCAGCGGTGCGATCGGGAAATGTGCGGCGGTGGTCGATTGCCTTCAACCCTATTACTTCCACACGCACCTGGTCGGCAGCGAAGGCTCGATTCTCGACAACAAGTTTCACAGCCAGAAGCTCGCCGGCTTGAACAAGAGCAACTGGTCCCAACTCTCGATGCAGATGATCGACAGCGGTGACGTGGACGACCATCCGTACCAATCACAATTCCAGGCGTTCTTCGATGCCTTGGAAGCGGGCAAGGACATGCCGCTGACGAGCTTTGCGGACGCTTTCGCCACGCACCGGGTAATCGCCGCCGCCGACAAGTCCGCCGCCGAAAAGCGGCCGGTGAAGCTCAGCGAAATCCAGGTCGCCTAGCGGATGCCCGCAGCCCTAGCCATCGCCGCCCATCCCGATGACATCGAATTTGTCATGGCGGGCACGCTGCTGCTCCTGCGCGAAGCGGGCTGGCAGATTCATTACCTGAATGTTTCCAATGGCGACATGGGCAGCACCGTGATGACCGCGACACAGACCGGCCGCACGCGCCGACGCGAGGCCCAGGCGGCGTGCCGCCTCCTCGGCGCCAAATGGCACGCGCCGTTCTGTCCGGACCTCGGCATTTTTTACACCGAGAAAAACATCCGCCGCTTGTGCGCGGTGGTGCGGCAGTCGAAACCTTCGGTGGTGCTGACCCACGCGCTCGCCGATTATATGGAAGACCACATGATCACCGCGCGCCTCGCGGTCACAGCGACCTTCACCCGCGGTATCCCGAACTACCGCTCGCTCCCGCCGCGCGCGGAGAACCTGGAACCGTGCGTCATTTACCACGCCATGCCGCATGGCCAATGCACGCCGATGCGCGTGCCGGTGCGGCCGGAAATCTTCATCGATACGACCGGCGTGCACGCGGCGAAGCGCGCGGCACTGGCCTGTCACGCCTCGCAAAAGGAGTGGCTCGATGTGACGCAGGGCATGGACAGTTATCTGGCGACCATGGACGATTTTTCGCGCCGGCTCGGAAAACAAACGCGCCGGTTCACCCATGCCGAGGGCTGGACGCGGCATTTGCATTTTGGCTTTGGCGCCGAGGAGGACGATCCCCTGGGCGACGTGCTCGGCACCAGATATCTTCGCAACCCCAAACGCACATGACTCTCTGCACCTCCCGCATCAGCCCCGATTGGTGGGATTACACCTGCTTGCCGCTCGAAATTGTCGAAGAAGTCGCCCGCCTCACACCGCGCGAGGTCGAGAAGCTCTCGCGGCCCGGCTTTCGCGTCGTCTTTTACGACACGCTCGAGGACTTCTACCTGGCCGAAGCGCTGGAATACATCACCGCGTGGAGGCGAAGCACCGACGACAATCCCGTCGGCATTTGCGGACCCATCGGACCAACGGAACAATTGCCGCTCGTCGCGCGGCTTGTTGCCGAACTGGGTCTCGACGTACGCCGAGGGCATTTCTGGGGCATGGACGAATGGTTCGATGCCGCAACGGGGCGCGAGGTGCCCGGCAACCATCCGCTTTCCTTCGAGAAGGCCGACCGTGAGATCTGCTTCGATCGAATTCCGAAAAAGCAGCGCCTGCCCGACGCGCATCTGCATTTTCCCAAGGCTGACACCGCCGCGTATCGGAAGTCGTGGGACGCCGGTGTGCATTGCGCGGTGATGCAGGGCGGGCAGGGGGACGTGAAGCATTGGGCGTTCAACGATCCGCTCCCGCGCAAGGGCAAATACAAGGCCGCGCCACCCACGCCCGCGGAGTATCGCAAACTCGCCACCCGCGTGGTCGACCTGCACCCGCTGACCATCGCGCAAAATGCGCGCACCAGCGGCGGCGGCAACATCGCCATGGTGCCGACCCAGGCGATCACCGTCGGCCCGGTGGAAACATGGAAAGCGGAGAAGGTCTCGATCTGGCAGGCGGGGACGCACGACAACCCTTTCGGCCAGCGCCTCAGTGCCTACCTCATCTCCAAACGCCTCGCGACTTCAGCCGTCCCGATGTCCCTCCTCGCCGATCATCCCAACGTGCAGTTCAATTATTACCGTGGCGGGATCGGCGCCTGCGCCGTGGAGATGCATTGATCACTGGGATGAGAATTGCCTTCGGTGATTTTTGCGACTGGGATTTTCATGCGCAGAGCGCGGAGTTGGTTCCGCTGGGGGGTTCTCAATCCGCGGCGTGCTATCTCGCCCAGGCCCTGGCGCGTCAGGGCCACGAAGTCTTTCTGCTGACCAGCACCAAGGCTCCAGGCCGATATGGTGGCGTGACCTGTCTTTCCTGGGCACAAACGCCTCCCGCGGTCCTGCGTGCCCTGCGGCTCGCGGTCTTTGTCTGCTTGCTGGGTGGGCCTGGACGAATCATGCGCGGCCTCCTGGCACCGGAGACGCGCCTTGTCCTGTGGACGCAGCACCGGGTGGACCAGCCGGCGGTCCAATTTCTGGCACAGCTAGGGGAACGTGATGCCTACGACGCTTTTGTTTTCGCCAGCGAATGGCAGCGCGCGGAATTCATCTCGCATTTCGCACTTTTGCCGGAACGGACGCAGGCGCTGCGCAATGCCGTGGCGCCGGCCTTCCTCGATTTATTTCCGGCCAGCCAGCCAGTCCTGCCGCAGAAGGCAGCGCCGCCGGTGCTGGCCTACACGAGTACCCCTTTTCGCGGCCTCCATCTTCTCGTCGACGCCTTCCCCGCCATCCGGGCGCAAGTGCCGGGTCTTCGGCTGCGCGTCTTTTCGAGCATGCAGGTCTATCAGACTTCGACGACGTCCGACGAAATGACCTATGGCACTCTGTACCAACGCTGCCGCCAGACACCAGGGATCGAGTATGTCGGCTCGATTCCGCAACCGCTTCTGGCGCGGGAAATGCGCGGCGTCGCGGTGCTCGCGTATCCCAATACCTTTCCCGAAACCTCCTGCATCGCGGCCCTCGAAGCCATGGCCAGCGGCTGCCGCCTGGTGACCAGCGCCCTGGGAGCGCTTCCCGAAACCACCGCCGGCTTTGCCAGGCTCATTTCGGTCGAGCAGGAGAGCGCGAGTTACCTCCGCGAATTCGTCGTTCAAACGGTTTCCGTGCTCCAGGAAGTGCAGCGGGCCGATGCTGCCGCCGAGGAACTGCTTCGCCGGCAGGTGGACTACATCCAGCAAAACGCGACCTGGGACGTGCGCGCGCGCCAGTGGACCGAATGGCTGGCGGCCCTCTGCGGAGTGGCGGCGGGCTCTTCATCCCCTGACTGGCGCCGGATGCATTCAGATTAAGAAGCTGCTGCGCGGCGCACGCTGCTTTACTGAGCACTAAGAACCAAGCACCAAGCACTAACCACAATTCACTTCGCCGGCCACGCGAGATGCCTGTGGAGAAACTCAAAGGTCCCGACACCATGAATCGTATGGGGGCCGTCGAACCATTCGATCTCGGTCCGGTCGCCGATGCCCAGCTTGTCGTAGCCGCGCCGGACTTTGGCGTATTCATAGCCGACCCATTCATCCATGCCTACGCCGTCGTCGTGGCCGCGCTCGACCATGAAGGGACGCGGCGCGATGAGCATGGCCATCTCCGCGTAGTTGGTGACATTCGCCAGGTTCCATTCCGGCATTTCGTATTCCGGCGTGACCATGTAGGTGCCTCGATAGTCGAGGCTCACGTTCTTGCGAATCCATTCGTTGAAATCGCCGGAGCAAATCGAGAGGCAGTACCGGTCCAGCAGCGCCGGCACGCGCATTGCCGTTTTGCCGCCGTAGCTCAGGCCGTAAAAGCCGATCCGCTGCGGGTCGACGAACGGCAGGCTGGCGAGCCACTGCGTGGCCACATCGTGCTGCGCGAGGATGAAGGAGAACAGCGAGAGCCCGAGCGGATTGGCGCGCCGTTGCAAGACCCGGAATTTGTCCTGGCCGCGATAAGGATTGTGCGGGGCATAGACGATGAAGCCCTGCTCGGCGAGCCGTGAGGCGAAGCCCTTGTAGAAATGAAAGTTGGGCGCCTTGGGATCCTCGGTGACGACGTCCTCCGGCACGCCCTCGAGCCCGTGCTGGCAAACGACCACGGGGCGCCGCTCGCCTGGTTTCAAGTCGCGCGGCAGAAGCAGCCAGCCCCACGCAAAGACATCCGGCAGGACATCGAGCGTCACTTCGTAGACCCGTACTTTGTCGCTCTCGAAAAGCCAGCGGGTGCGCGGATTCGGCGGCGGAAACGGCCCGTCGATCTTGCCGATCGACGAGCGCCAGAGTCGGTCGCGGAGCGAGTGCTGGATTGTGTCCCAGTCGGCGCCGGGTTTGACGCTGGCCCATACGTCCGCGTTGCGCTGGATCTCCGCAGAGCTGATGAGGCCTTGGGTAAAGGCGTCCAACTCGCGCACGGTACGGTGTTGGCGGGCGTCGATGAATTCGGCGGTCGGCGGCGTCGGGATGGACAGATTCAGAGTTGACCCCGCCTCGGCGAGCGAATTGAACTGCGGCCGACCGTTGAGGGCGGCTACGAGAGACGAGTAGGCATCCACCTCCCCGGTTTGATTCGCCGCAGTGCTACCGGTTAGGATTTTGACTTCCGGCGCGCCCATTTCGCGGCGGAGCAGATTGGCTCGTTCCGCCTCCGCGGCGATTTCATCGGCGGTAAAGGCCGTAATCGCTCCCGGCGCGGCGCCCCGCCGCTGCGCGTCCGCAGGCGGCGGCCCGCTGATCGCCGGCGTCCCATTCGGATCGACGAACACCGGTCGCGGCGCGACGAGGGCCGCCAACTCCGCACTGCCGAAGTTGCGCAGCAGGCCAAAGACGTTGCGATAGATCGGCTCGGAATAGAGACGGTCGTGCGGGCCAAAATATCCGGCAATCGTTACGGCCTGAATGCGTGGATCAAGCGCCGCGGAGACCAGCGCCACCAGACCGCCTTCGCCGTGCCCGACCAGCCCGATGTGCTCGGCGGCCGTCGCGAACGGCGACTCTTTCGCGCGCAGCGCGTCAATGGCTGCAAAGACTTTCTGCGCCTCGTAGCCGATCAATGTGCGCCCCATCTCGAAGGCCTGCCGGTAAATCCATTCGCGGTGCGGCTGGTTCGTGTAGCGTTGCAAGGCGTCGCTTCCCGACCAGTTGTCGCGCCGGTCGACGAGCACGGGCGCGAGCACCAGCCAGCCTTGCGTCGCGAGTGCGGCGGCACGCCAGGCCTGCTCGGGGGATTCATCGGCATCGGGCAGAACGATGATGACCCCGCGCGGCGAACCGGCTGGACGAAAGAGCACGCCCTCGCCATGGACGCCGGGGAGGACTGGCCAGCGAACTTGCTCCACGGACCATTCATAATGCCCTTTCACCATTTGCGCTGGCAGCAACCCCGCGGTGCGGATCTCCTCGATCAGTCCTGTCTCACGCTGGTCCACGACGCCGAGCATGCGCCGAAGTTCTTCGCGGCGCTCGGCGGTAAATTTCTCCCATTGCGAGTGGTCCTTCGCGGCGGCCTGCCAGGTCCGTGCCCGCTCCTCGGCGGCATGCGCAGTCTCGCGCTCCAGCCATTTGTCGATGCCCGCGACCATCGTCGCCGAGAGATCGCCGGTGGCTTCCAGCGGCTGAGTGTCGGGGAGGGGATCGGCGTGCAAGACAGGATTGAACGCGACGAGAATGGATGCGCACAGTGCGTAGCAGACGCGCCGAATTTTCCCGGGTAGGGTGGGCGTCCCGCCCGCCGTGCTCTGTGTCCCGCGGAGCACATTCGAAAATGAGCGCGCGAATCGCGGCCCTGTTCTTTGCGATTGGTCCAGGCGGGACGCCTGAACCGGCGGGCGGGACGCCCACCCTACCCGGGACGATTCGACGCTGCTGTTTTCCGTCGCACGGTTCATACTGTGATCCTCCATTTGGCCTGGCGTAGGACAGCGCGTGGTGAGTCTTTCAGGTGTTCGTACCAGACGGTGAGCAGCGAGCCATCATCGAATTCCACCGTGCTTGGATAGCCGAGATCGCCCGACGTTCCGTTGCCATAAATGATCATGGGCTCAGACCAGGTGCGTCCGGCATCGGAGCTGATGCGGGCCTGATTGCCAAGCGGCGCCCGCCGGTGCCCGTAGGTCATGAGCAGCCGGCCATCGCGCAGGCGGCTGAGGAAGGAAGGCAGCCCCCACACGCCGATGGAATGCGGCTCCGACCAGCTTTTGCCGCCGTCGGCCGACTCACATTGCAAGGTCTCGCCGAGGCCGTTCTTGTTGCCATTGCGGATGTGCACGACCAACCGGCCTTCGCCGGCCTCAGTCACGTGCAACTCGTGGTACTGCACCACGGAATCGCCGGCGCGCGTGGGAATCTCCGCGAGCCATTGCCAGCTCAGGCCGTCGTCCGTCGACTGGCACACGCCAATCCGCTTTTCCGCCGTCCAAAGTTGTTTGCCGGCATAGAGCAGTCGGCCATCGGCAAGTTGGATCGGCCCATGCGGACTGTTGACGATCGTCGGGTAGCGGGCCGACCAGGTGACGCCGCCGTCGGTCGAGCGGACCATCCATTCGCCCAGGTTGGTCTCTCGTTGCCCAGGGTCCAGCCGCGTATACGCAAGCTGCCACGCACGCAATCGTTCCTCCGGCCAGGCGCCGGGTTGGTCCTTCTTTTTCTCCGCATCGAGCAGAAGCCGTTCGTAGGCGAGCGACGTGAAGGTCGTCGCGAGCAAGGTTCCATGGGCGGTTTCGACGATCCCGGCGTCGCGATCGTCGCTCGGGCTGTCGAGGATCGTTTGCGGCCACTGCCACGTGGCGCCCTGGTCGCGCGAGAGCATCAGCTCGACGCGGCCAAACGGACAGATGTGCGCTTCGCGTCCGCCGGAAACGACGAGCACAAGGTCGCCGTTGCGCCGGCGTGTCACCGTCGGCCAGCCGTGATAGTATTGCGGCTGGAGGCTGATGGTGCGCGCGTCGTTGACGCTGGCCCGTGGCGCGGAATCGGCACGGGCCCGCACGCCGAGCACCGCGGCGGTCGTGGCCGCGCTCGCGCCTTGCAGGAAGCGGCGCCGGGAGGTGGCGAAGGGGAGGGGGAGAGAACGCATGGTTGCCATTTTTGCCAAATCATTGCTTCATGCGACAAGAAACGATGACACCTGAATTCCGCCTTACCGAACTCCAACTCGAACTGCCGCCGGCCCCGCAGCCGGTCGCCGTCTATAAGCCGCTCGTCATAGTCGATCGTCTCGCCTACGTCTCGGGCCACGGGCCTTTGCGCAAGGACCGAACCCTCATTACCGGCGTGGTCGGGCGCGACCTGACGCTCGAGCAAGGCAAGGCGGCGGCACGGCAGGTGGGCCTCGCCATTCTGGCGACGCTGCGCGACCGGCTGGCCAGCCTTGACCACGTGAAGCGCGTGGTGAAAGTGCTCGGCATGGTCAATTCCGCGCCCGATTTTTACGAGCATCCGAAAGTCATCAATGGCTGCAGCGAACTGTTTGCCGACCTTTGGGGCCCGGAGGACGGGGTCGGCGCCCGCAGCGCCGTGGGCATGGGACCGCTGCCGGGCAACATCGCCGTGGAAATCGAGGCCATTTTCGAACTGCAATAACCGCGCTATGGAATGGTATCGACTCACCAATGAAGCGGAGGTGGCCTCGCCCGCCCTGCTGCTCTTCGAAGAGCGCATCGACGCCAACCTGCGCCAGATGCTCGCGATCGTCGGTGATCCGGCACGGCTGCGGCCGCACGTCAAAACGCACAAACTCGGCCCGCTGGTCGCACGGCAAGTGGCGCTGGGCATCACGAAATTCAAATGCGCGACGCTCGCCGAGGCGGAGATGACCGCGAGCGCCGGCGCGCACGAGGTGCTGCTCGCCATTCCGCCCGTCGGGCCGGCGGTCGGGCGGCTGTGCGCCCTGGCGCGAAAATTTCCGGCGACGCGCTTTTCCACGCTGGTGGATGACGCCGGGGCAATTGCGGCGCTCGGCGCGGCGGCGACCCAAGCCGGACTGACGCTCGACGTCTTCCTCGATATCGATTGCGGACAGCATCGCACGGGCGTGCCCGCCGACGACCACGCCATCGAGCTGTACCGCCTCGCGGCAACGACGCGCGGGTTGCGCGTGGCGGGTCTGCATGCCTACGACGGCCATATTCATGAACCCGATCCCGCCATCCGGCGCGCGCAATATGAAGCAGCGTATGGCCCGGTGCTGGCGCTGCGCCGGAAACTGGAAGACGCCGGACTGCCCGTGCCGGCCCTGGTCGCGGGTGGGTCCCCGACGTTTCCTTTTCACGCCCAATGCCGCGACCGTGAGTGCGGGCCGGGCACCACGGTGCTGTGGGATTTCGGCTACAGCGACCAATTGCCCGACCTGCCATTCCAGCCCGCGGCCGTGCTGCTTACGCGCGTGGTCAGCAAGCCGGGACCGCGCTGGCTGTGCCTCGATCTCGGACACAAGGCCGTCGCGGCGGAAAATCCGCACCCGCGCGTGCGCCTGCTCGAATTGCCGGACGCCACGGCCGTGTCGCAAAGTGAAGAGCATCTGGTCATCGAAACGCCGCGCGCCGGGGAGTTCTCGGTCGGCGACACGTTGCACGGCATCCCGCGCCACGTCTGTCCCACCGTGGCCCTTTACAGCGAAGCCACGGTGGTGCGTGGCGGAGCAGCGGTCGACCGCTGGCCGATCCTGGCTCGAGCACGGCGGATCACGGTGTGAGGCAGAACCTCCATTCGCGATTGCGGGATCGACCCCTGGCTTATTTTCCGGTATCCCCCGACGATGCAAAACATCGTGGCACCCACTGACTCCAAGCCGGAATTACCCGAACTGAAAATCGGCATGATCGGCCTGGACACGTCGCATTGCGTCGCCTTCGCGGAGATCCTGCACAACCCGAATTTGCCGGGTCATGTGCCCGGCGCGCGGGTAACCGCCGGGGTGAAAACGTTCAGCCCGGACATGGAGTCGAGCGCGGAGCGTGTCGCCGGCTTCGCCCGGACGATGCAGGAAAAGTACGGCGTCCAGATGGTGCCGACGATTGAGGAACTGTGCCGGCAGGTGGACGGCGTCATGATCGTGAGCCTCGACGGGCGCGAGCATCTCAAGCAGGCGCGGCCGGTGATTGCCGCAAAGAAGCCCCTCTTCGTCGACAAGCCCATCGCCTGTACGCTCCGGGACGTGCGGGAGATCTTCCGCCTCGCAGAGCAGGCCGGCACGCCGGTATTTAGTTCGTCGGCCTATCGCTTCCACGAGAGCCTGGTAAAGTTGCAGGAGGCCGATGTCGGTGAAGTGCGTGCGGCGATTTCCTATGGCCCGGCCTATCTGGCGCCGCACCATCCCGACCTTTTCTTCTACGGTGTCCATCCGCTCGAAGCCCTTTATACGGTCCTCGGCCAGGGGTGCGAAATGGTGGTCCGCTCGCATTCGACGGACAGCGATGTGGTGACGGGAACGTGGACCCACGGACGCCTGGGCGTGCTCCACGGGCTCCGCACGAAAGCGATCCCGCACAAGGTGACGATCTTCGGCTCGACCGGCTTCGCGGAGCAACACTCGACGGGTGAACGCTTCAGCGAGTTTGGCGCGCTCGGCGCCGCGCAATCGTCCGGCGGCGACAGTTACGTGGCGCTGCTGCGGCGGGTGCTGGATTTTTTCCGCACGGGCGAGCCGCCGGTTTCACCGGAGGAAACCATCGAGCTGTTCGCCTTCATGGAAGCCGCCAACGAGAGCAAGAATCGCGGCGGGGAACCAGTGAAACTGAGCGAGGTGATCGACGCCGCGAGGAGGCAGGATGGAGCAAAATGAACCGTCGCTCCGAACTGTTCTGGTCAGCCTCTTAGCTCTCACGCCAGAATCTCCGTCACGACCCGCCCGCCCTGGTTGTCGGTGAGCGACATGGCGGTGTTGTTGCGCGTGAAGGTGAGCTTGGTGTGGTCGAGGCCGAAGAGTTGCAGGACCGTGGCGTGATAATCGTGGTGGTTGACGATGTCCTTCACGGCCCGGTGGCCAAATTCGTCGGTCTCGCCGTAAGTCATGCCGCCCTTGAATCCGCCGCCGGCGACCCACATCGAGAAGCCATAGGTGTTGTGATCGCGCCCGACTTTGTCGCGCCCGGAATCGTACTGGATCACCGGGAGGCGCCCCATCTCGCCGCCCCAGTGAACGATGGTCGAGTCGAGCAGGCCGCGCGCTTTCAGGTCCTGCACCAGCCCGGCGGCCGGTTTGTCCACATATTTGCAGGCCGCGGGCAGGCTCTTGATGATGCCCATGTGGTGGTCCCAGGTTTGGTTGCCGGTGAAGAGCTGGATGAAGCGCACGCCGCGTTCGACGAGCCGCCGCGCAATGAGGCAGCGCGTGCCGAACTCGGCGGTCGCGGGATCGTCAATGCCGTAGAGCTTCTTCGTCGCCTCGCTTTCATGGGATATGTCCAGCGCTTCCTTCGCGGCGGTCTGCAGCTTGGCGGCCAGCGCGTAGCTGGCGATGCGCGCCTCGAGGTCCGATTCGCCGGCGTGGCGTTCGAGATGCTCGCGGTTCAATCGATCCAGAAAGCCGAGATAGTTTTCCTGCGCCTCGCCGCGCAGGTACGGCGCCGCATCCAGATTCGGAATACGCGGCTCTTTTGAACGGACAGCCGTGCCCTGATAGATGGAGGGCAGCCAGCCGTTGGTCCAGTTGTCGACTCCGAGCACGGGCAGGCCGCGGGGATCGGTCAGCGCCACGTACGCCGGGAGTTCCTGCGATTCTGATCCGAGCGCGTAGGTAAGCCAGCTCCCAATGGTTGGCCGGCCGCCGAGAATGCGTCCGTTTTGCAATGCGTAGATGGCTTGGCCGTGATTGTTGACTCCGCTTTGCATGCCGCGCAGGAGCACGACATCGTCGACGATCGTCGCGAAATTCGGCAGCAGCTCGCTGATCTCGGTGCCGCACTGGCCGTGCTTTTCATATTTCCACGGGCTGGCCATGACCGTGGTGCTGGCATGCGCGGCATCGTCGTATTTGACTTCGCCGGGAAATTTTTTGCCGTCGAGCTTGTCGAGCTCCGGCTTGTGATCGAAGAGGTCGATCTGGCTCGGCCCGCCCTGCATGAACATCGAGATCATCGCTTTCGCGCTCGGGGCGAAGGCCGGCCTTTTCGGCAGCAGATCGTAGTGCGGAGTTTCCAGTTGCGGCTTCTCCGGCGCGCCGAGCAGGCCGTCCTGTTTCAAAAGCCACGCCAGCCCGAAGGCGCTGAGATGAAACCCGCTGGTGGCGAGAAAATGTCGCCGGCTCAAGCATCCGGAGGGGTGATTCTTCATGGTCGGGAGGTCCTCTTCGTAATCTTAATCTTTATCTCCAAACCGCATCAATCGACGTAAAGAAACTGGTTCGAAGTCAGCAGCGCCTGGGCGAAAGTCGCGAGCGCTTGCATGGCCGGTTCCGCGGGTGGCCCTTCCCTGCCCTTGGCCACTGGCTCCGGCTTGACCGGGTTCGCTTGGAAATAGGCGGTCTGCTTCTGCAGGAACTCGACGGAGTTTTTCAACTCGCTCTCCGTCGGCACGCCGCCGAAAGCCAGCAGCCACGCGTGGTTGACCTGCCCGGCAAGGTCCGGTCCCGCTTCGCGCGCGACGCGCTCGGCAAAATACTTCGACTGTGCCAGCGTAAACTCGCCGTTCATCATGGCGAGGGATTGCGGCGCGATGGTCGAGGCGTTGCGGCGTTCGCAGTTGGGTTCCATGCGCGGAAGGTCAAAGGTCTCCAGCATCCCGAGCGGCTTGCTGCGGCGCATCTGCACATAAACGCTTCGCCGGAATTCTTCGCCATTCAGCGGCACGTACTTCCCACTCGGGCGCCCGGCGGAATCGGTGGTGTCCACGCCAATGATGATCTGGCCGTCCTCGTCGGTCATTACCGGGACCGGCGCGCCAAACATCTTCGGGTTGTATTTCCCGCTGACCACGAGCATCGCATCGCGCAAGGTTTCGGCCTCGAGGCGCTGGATGCTCATGCGGCCGAGCAGAAGATTGTCCGGATCAATCCGGTCCTTGTCCGCGCCGCGAGCGGATGACTGCCGGTAGGCCGTCGAGGTAACGATCAACCGGTGCAATTGCTTGAGGCTCCAGTGCTCGGCGACGAATTCGCTCGCCAGCCAGTCGAGCAACTCGGGATGCGTGGGCCGCTCGCCGAGATGCCCGAAATCGCCCAGCGATGCGACAATCCCACGGCCGAAATGATTGTGCCAGACGCGGTTGACGAGCACGCGGGTGGTCAAGGGATGTTTCCCGTCGGTCACGCTGCGGGCAAAGGCGAGCCGCCGGCCCGTGGTCGGCTCGTCGAGAGTCGTCTCGGGAATGGTGCTCGGATGGAACGAAGCGAGGACCGTCAGTTCGCCGGGCTCCTCCTTGTCCTTCGGCTGGCTCGGGTCGCCGCGCGAGAAGAGGAAGGTCGCGGGCGGCTGCTTCGCCGCGGTGACCGTTTCGGTGAAGGCCGGGATGAATTCCTCGATCGGCTTGCGCTTGCGAATTTCCACGGCCTGCTCGGCGAATTTTTTCAATTGCGCCTCGTGCGTCGTCCCGTAGGTACGGTCGTAAAGGTAAAGCGAACCGGAGCTGAGCTGGTTGATCGTCGGGTGCTCCTTCAGCAGTTGGAGTTGCTCCGGTGTGCGCTTTTTGGGATCGGTGCGGTAGGCCGCGCGCAGTGGGTCGCGCAGTTCCGCGGGCTTTTTCTCCAGCTCCCACGTGAGCACTTTTTCAATGAATTCGTCTTCTTTCGCTTTGCGCTGCTCATCGATGACCTTGGCTTCCTTCTCGATCTCCGCCGCCTTGGCGCGCTGCTGGTCGGTCATGAGCGAGATGAGCCGGCCGTTGGGGACGCGCCAGTGGTCGAGATCGAAGCTTGGCTCGAAGATCGCGCGCATCCGGTAGTAGTCGGCCTGTGGAATCGGGTCGTACTTGTGATCGTGGCACTGCGCGCAACCCACGGTCATGCCGAAGAGGGACGACGAAACGACTTTCAACGTTTCGCTAACCACTGCATTGCGCGCGACGATCTGGTCGCTGGCCGCGGCGCTGGCCGTGCCATCGGGCACCATGCGCAGAAATGCTGTCGCCGTCAGTTTGTCGATGGCGTCCGGCGAAAGGTCTTTAAAGGGCGGCTTGACCATTTCGTCGCCGGCGAGCTGCTCGCGAACGAATTCGTCGATCGGCTTGTCGGCGTTGAGCGAGCGAATCACGTAGTCGCGATACTTGTAGGCCCATGGCCGCACGGGATCGGCATCGGTGTAGCCCTCGGAATCCGCATAGCCGGCCACATCCAGCCAATGGCGGCCCCAGCGTTCGCCGTAGTGGGGTGAAGCAAGCAGGCGGTCCACCAGCCGGTCGTAGGCATCGGGCGCGTCATCCGCGAGAAAGATGGCGACTTCCTCCGGCGTTGGCGGCAATCCGGTGAGATCGAGCGTCACGCGCCGCAGCAGCGTGGCCTTGTCGGCATCCGGGTTGAAATCCAGGCCCTGCGCTTCGAGCTTCGCGAGAATGAAGGCGTCGACTGGCGTCCGCACGCGGGCGCTGTCTTTGACCGCCGGCACTTCGCCACGGTGGATCGGTTGGAAAGTCCAGTACTCGCGCTCTTCCTCGGTGATCCACACCTTCGGCACCTCCTCGGGCTCGGGCCGCACGGTCTTCGCCCCTTGCTGGATCCATTGCTCGATCGTGGCGATTTCGGCAGGCGTCAGCTTTTTGCCTTTTTCCGGCATCTCGCCTTCGCGCACGAGTTCCACCATCTCGCTCTCCTCCGGTTTGCCGGGGACCATCACATGATCGCCGTCCTTCGTGGTCTTTTCCATGAAGCGGCGCAGGCGCAGGTCAACGCCGCCCTTCAGTTTTTCACCTTCACCGTGGCATTGGAAACAATGCTCCTTGAGGATCGGCCGCACATCGCGTTCCAGCGTGAGTTCACGGGGCCCGGCGTAGCCAAAACCGGGCGCGAGCAGCGCGGCGAGAACGAGGAATTGGTGGGTACGCAGGTGCATGGAGGCGCTCCAAATGCTTATCCTAGGGCATTATCCGGCACGATGAAAATCCTTAGAGTGGTTAAAGGGGTCGACGGATTTGGCCTGGGCGATGGAATCGAGGGTGGGTGGGGAGGGACAACGACGAATGACGAAGGACGGTGCTCCTTGGCGATCGGAAGACCGCGCCGCGCCCATCTGCTTGTCCGATCGTCCCATTGTCTCACCCTTCTCCCCCGACCCACTGGCGCCACATGGCGCGATACGCGGCTTCGATTTGCCGGGCGAAACGCGGGGCGTCCATCAGTACCGAACTCTCCATCCGCGAGCGCAAGGTCGCACGGAGATTGGCCAGACGCGGCAGATCGCCGGCAAGTCCAGTCGCGATCCGGACATAGTCTTCCTCCGAGCAGGCCACCAACTCGGGCAGGCCGGCGTTGCTCAAAACGCTCAAGCCTCCTCGTGAAACCGGAGCGTGACCCGCGAGGCTCACGACGGGGACTCCCATCCAAAGGGCATCGAGGCTGGTGGTGTGCCCTCCGTAAGGAAATGGGTCGAGGGCGATGTCCAGGCGATGGTACAGCTCCAGGTACGCTTTGCGCGGACGCCGTTCCACAAATTCCACCCGGGTCTCGGCAATTCCTTCCTGTGCCAGGAATTCCAGCGTCCGTTCGCGGTGACTTCCAAACCCGCTCAGCAGGACCAGACGCGAATCTCCCGTCTGCCGGAGGATGCGCGCCCAAAGCTTCAGCACCGAATCGTTGGCCTTGCAGAAGCTATTGAGACTGCCAAAAGACACCCTCCGGTTCGCTCGCGCTGGCCGCTCGTTGATCGCCACTTCCATCCCACGCGGGTCATAGCACCAAAAGCTGTCGATGAAGAAGACCCGCTCCGCAGGTCGCAGATCGCAGATCGGAGTTCGGAGTTCGGGAGGGGAAGCCCCCATCTCCGATCTCCGATCTCCCATCTCGGAGGCGTCAGCCTCCAGCCACCGATCGCTGATCCGATACTCGATCTCGTCCAGGCCCGTGCTCTCCGGATAGCCCGCGAAGCTGACTTGCACCGGCGCGGGCTTGCGGGCAAACACCGGCAGCCGGTTGCCCGCCGTGTGCTGGGAGAGGTCGACGAGAAGGTCTACGCCATCCTCACGGATCATCCGCGCCAGTGCCTCGTCACCCACCCCCACCGTGCTGCGCCAGCGGCCGGCGAGTCGGCGAAACTCTTCGGTGACGCTGTCCGATCGCGCCGCGCCCGAGTAGCATACCACGTCGAATTGCCGATGATCGTGGTATTGGAACAAGGGCCGCACATTTTGGCCCACCACGTGGTCGCGGAAATCGGGCGAAACGTATCCGACACGCAATCGGCGATCCGGGTTGCGGTCATTGGGGTGGGGGAGGGTCGATCGCCGGAGCGGTTCACCGATCTGCCGGTTCCAGCGCCGGCGCTCTTCGAGGATCGTGCTCTCGGGAAGACCGGGCAGGTACTGCAGTGTGAGAAGCAAACTGCTGTAGCCCGCGGAGACCCCGGGCATAAGTTCGATGCCCCGTCGGTAGGCCGCAGTGGCCTCGTCTAATCTGCCCTGGTCCATGCGCGCGTTTCCCAAATTGAAATGCGCTTCGGCGTAGTCGGGGCGGAGCTCCAGCGCACGTTGATAAGCGGCGGTTGCTTCCTCGAGCCGGCCCTGCTTTCGGAGGGCGTTGCCGAGGTTGTTGTGGGCCTCCGGGTAGTCCGGCTTGAGATCGAGCGCCTGGCGATAGCACGCCATGGCCTCGTCAAGCTGTCCTTGCTCCTGAAGTCCGTTTCCCAGGTTGTTGTGTGCTTGCGCGTAATCGGGTTTCAATGCGAGCGCGCGGCGGTACGCCGCGATGGCCGCGTCGAATTGCCCCTGGTCCCGCAGCGCGATACCGAGATTGTTGTGCGCCTCCGCGTACTCTGGCCTGAGCGCCAGCGCGCGCCGATGCGCGGCGACGGCTTCGTCGAGTTGACCCTGGTTCCGAAGTGCGCTTCCGAGATCGTTGTGGGCCTCGGCGTAATCCGGCTTGAGCACAAGCGCGCGGCGGTACGCGTCCATCGCTTTGTCGAGCCGCCCCAGCCCGCTCAGCGCAATGCCGATGTTATAATGAACGAGCGCGTCGTTGGGATTGAGTTGGAGCGCCCGCTGATAGCTGGCGAAGGCTTCCTCCAGCCGCCCGCCCGCCCGGCAGGCCTCGCCCAGATTCGAGTGAGCGGCCGAATTATTCGGGTCCAGTTCGATCGCCCGCCGAATCGCCTCCGCCGCGAAATCGTGGCGTCCGGCCTGGCAGGCGATAATCCCGAGTAAATGCCACGCGTCGATATGGTCGCGCTGGACGCCGAGAATTTGCCGGCAGAGCGCCTCGGCCTCGGCCAGCCGGCCAGCTTGGTGATGCTGGAGGGCGAGCGCAAATGCTGGTGGCGCCGTCATCATGGGTCACGGGTTTTTCCGACACCACTCCCGCCACATGGCGTGAAAGGCGGCTTCGATTTGTCCCTGCGAAAATAGGGTGATTCCCAGATTGTGATGGGTGACCGGGGGCATCGTAGGTATGGCAGCCGGAACAAGACACCGCGAAGAGCGGAAACGCAATCCTGCGCGATCCGGTTTGAGCCGGTTTCCCAACGGAAACCGGCTAATCGCACGTTCCGTTAAAGCACCATGCGTTCGTAGATGCCGTCCCGCCACGGCGGGAGCATGCAAAATACCCGCGCCGAAGACGTCTATTTCCCCGGCGCCGGAAAGACATCCGTTGGCGTGATGCCTTCATGGTCCACGCGAAACTCCACCGTCCGCTTTGTGCCATCGGTGTGGATGCTCACCACGAACAAGGAGTCATAGTCGTCATGGGGCCACGCCGGCACCGCCGTCTGGCTGCCGAGGTCCGCCACGAGCTTTTTCACCAGCTCATCCAGCATGGCATGCTCCCACGACACATAAATCGTCGCGCCCTTGTATTGGTCCTTTAGCAACTCCGCTTCCAACTCCTGAATATGGCGGAAACCGAAGTCGGTATTGACCGGCAGTCCCGCGCGAATGGCCGTGGGCTCGATTGTGATGAGCGGACGAAGATAGTCGTACTCCTGTTTCGTCGTGCGGTTGGTGATCTTGTCCACCGGCCCGGGTGCGAAAATGAACTGCGGATGCGGATACCGCGTCAACAGCACATCGGGCAGGGCCAGGGCGCGATTGAGTCCGGCGACATTGATCTGGCCAATTTCGTTCGCGGGCTTTTCCCCGTGGCGAAGAAAGACGATCGTCTCGACATCATCGGCCAACGCGCATTGGCTCGTGGCGCCGAAGAGCAGCAGCCACAGGTAGGGCAGGAGAGATTTCATAGGGTGTTGGATGGCGGGTGATCGGTGTTGGAGCTTGCGGCGGAACCGTCCTGAATGTTCGCCGTCATCCTTGACGGCGCAACCGATCCCTGCCAATCCGGCACCGTGCGTCTCCGAAGCACCGGTTTTCGTTCGCTCCTCCTCGCGCTGATTCCACTCGGCGCTCTTCCCGTGCGCGCCGCCGAAGCCGGCCCGGTCTATGACGTCAGGGACTACGGAGCCAAAGGCGATGGCCTGACGGTCGATACCCGCGCCATTCAAGCGGCCATCGACGCCTGTGGCGCCGCCCCCGGGACCGTGCGCTTGCACGACGGGGTCTTTCTTTCCGGAATGATCGTACTCAAGAGCGGTGTGGCGCTGCGGATCGAGCCGAGCGCGACCCTGCTGGGAACGCGCGATGACGCAGCCTACCCGTACCTTAGCCCCCCTACGGATAACAGCAATCTGCATAACTGCCGGCGCGCACTCGTCTACGCCCTCGGGGCAAACCATCTTTCTATTTCCGGCGGTGGGACGATCGACGGCAATGGCGGCAATCCCAAATGGAAGGGCAAAGGTAATCCCGAGGCGAACAGGCCCATGCCGATCTTCCTGGTTCAGAGTGCGGATGTCGAAATCCACGACATTCAGGTCCTGAACGCCGCGATGTGGTCGGTCGTGAACATGGAGAACGACCGTGTGTCCATCCGCAAAGTGCGCGTTCATTCGCCCGATGGACCTACGAGGGACGGCATTGACATCCTGGATTGTCATCACGTGACGATCGAGGATTGCGAAATATTTTCGCAGGATGACTCGATCTGCTTCAAAAGTGGATCGGACAAGGGTGTGTTCGACGTCAAGGTTCACAACGTGCAAATCCAAAAGTCCTCGGTCGCCAATGGCCTCAAGCTTGGGACGGCCAGCAAAGGCTCCTTTCGGCACATTCTCTTCGACACAGTGGTCATGAACGACATCAAGCAGGCGGCGATGGCCGTGGAATCAGTCGACGGCGCAAAGGTGGAGGACATCGAGTTTCGAAACATTGAGTTTCATCAGGCAGGTGCGGCTTTCTATGTCGTTTTGGGCCCGCGCGGAAAGTCCAAGTCGATCGGCTCGGTGCACAACCTCACTTTCAGCAATATCCGCGGCGAGACCGCGCTTCCCTGGGGCTCGGCCATCTCGGGTGTTCAACTCGAAGGCGGGATTTACCCGATTGACCAGATCACGTTTGAACACGTGCACCTGAAAGTTTTGGGTGGCATCACCAAGGCGCCTCCACCGTCGCCACCAGAGTACGATGGGGGTTACCCTGACCCACGGATTTGGAATCTCCTGCCGGCCTTCGGCTACTACTTTCGCCACGTTCACGGACTGCGTATGACCGACTGTACCAGCGAATTAACCGCGCCAGACGGCCGCCCGGAAATCGTCCGCGAGGATGTTACCGAGTCGAAGCCTTAGAAGACGCCCTTAGCCGCCCGGCGAGCCGTGCCTCTGCGTCCGCCGAAGGCATTCACCCAGTGCCCGGCGCAAGCTCCCCCTGCCGAAGAGCCGGTTCTGCCGGTCATGCGTGAAAATGATATCGGCAATCACCCATCCACCAGCCCCGCGGTGAAGCACAAGTTCATCCACCCAGGCATCGCCGGAATCCGGGTCTGCGAGACGGATGGGGAGGATCAATCTTCCCATGGCTGGTCGCGGGAAGGCGATCGCGTAGGTCACGGCGCACCCTGCCGAATTGGAAGTAAAAAGGTCGCCTTCGCCGTCCGTGGATCTGAGCCCGGGTCGCTTCGGCTCAGGGGGAATGCCGTTCCCGGCGGCATGCTGCCACCGGTCCGTCCGCGCGCAGAGCCCAAGCAATTCGGGACTCAAGAACGGCGCGAGGGCGTGCCGTTGTCGCTCGTTCGGAATGCCCCGCACCCGCAGTGTGCCATAGGCGCGATAGAATCGATTCGCAAACTCCACCGGCGTTTCCTCGAAGAGCGCGCCGACGGCCGCTTGCGTCGCGCAGACCGAGCACAGTGCGGCGACCACAAGAACCTTCACCATTGGGCCATCTCGTGATTCGTCATCGGTCGTGATTTCGGCGTGCTCGCGGTTCGAGGAGCCCCGGGACCCGGAGCCGAACCGAAAAGGGTAAAACATCAGTCGTCAGCCAGTCGATATCGCCGCCGCCTTCGCGAAAAACACGACAATTCATTCGCGAAGGTCTTTTGCCAATCCTGTTGCAGGTTCATTCGCCCGCCTGCATGGTGCTGCTCTATGCCCCGGCGACGGACTCAACGAATGCCTGCCCGCGATTTTTCTTTCTCGGATACTCACGAGCCACTGTGGCGCTTGACCCTTCCATGCATAGCGGACTACCCGGCGCCAGGGCGGTTCATTGCGGCGCCGTGGATTTGACCGTCGTGATCTTCAGCAATCTCCCCGGCGTGTGACTGGCCGCCCGTCCCTTCCGGAAAGCCGGCGTTCCTGGATACGCCGCCATCCCGTGCTTGCCGATACCCTGCGCTGGGTCGTGCCTGCTCTGATCTTCGGTGGCCTCGTGCGAATCCTTCTCATCAATTATCTGCCCTACGCCTTCTGGGGGGCGGACTCCCGTTCCTACTATTCCTTTGCTCACAAATTCCTGGCCTCCGGTGCACTGAGTCTCGGGGACAAGCGCCGCTACCTCTATCCGCTGCTCATGTTGCCGGTGTCCTATTTCCCGGGCGGCCCGCTTCGCTGGCTGCCCATTTTTCAGCACGCCTTTGGCTGGATGACCCTCGTGCCGCTGACCTATGTGGTGCGCAAGACCCTGGCCCTCTGGCGCCTGTGGATCGTCCCCGTGACCATGATTTACGCAGCGCTGCCGATCGTCCTCTGGAGCGAGCACGAACTGGTCGGCGATAATCTCTTCTTCGCCCTGCTTGTCTGGACATTTGCCGGGTGGAGCGCGTGGATCAGTCAACCGGCCCGCCCGCGGGCGCGCCGCATGTTTTGGTATTTCCTGGTGCCGTTCGCCCTTTTCATCCTCACCAAGCCGGCTGGGCGTTTCGTCTGGCCGGGCCTGCTGCTGGGTCTGCTGGTCGTGAAGGCCTGGCGGGTTCTCGGTTGGCGGGAAATGGTCGCGTTGCTCGTCGTCCTGGCGGTGACACCGACCGTCGGCTCCAAAAAACAGGGCGCATGGCTCTTTTACGATGCCACTTTCCCGCTGACTCAGCTCGATACTCCCTTGCACGCCGACTACAAGGCGGAGATTCGCGATCTCGTGCAGCGCTATCGGCGGAATCTGGATGTTTACCATGCCGCCCAACGCAAGGAACCATTCTATTTCCTGCGGGACCCCGATGAGCAGGTTGGCCATCCCCTTTGGCAGGCGCTCGGCGGCAACGAACATTTGAAGGACAAAATCTACCTCGATCTCGCGATCGAAGGAGTCAAAGCCCGGCCGGATCTCTTTCTCTACCTCGGCTTGCAGCGCGTCGCCTTTGACGCCAACGTCTCCGCCTACGAAGTCTACCGCTTTGACGACGGAAGCTTCGTCGAAACTTCCGTGCCTTATTACAAGGAAGCACAGGAGAGCGAGGACAGTCCGCTTCGGATTGCCTTTGATTTGCCCAGAAAAGGCCCCATTCCCGACTACTCCTCCTTTCAGAAGAAATTCGAGCCGGCACCGGGTTCGTGGAGCGCGCGGACCGTCCAGGGCTGCATGGCCGCTTATGGCACGAAGCTCGATTTCCTCCGTTATCCCCCGGGTCCTGAGAACCAATTTCGACTCTCGCGCGTCCGGCCGACCATCCTCGGTTGCTGGTTGGTCGCCGGGTTGATCCTGGCCTGGCTGCCGCGCTATTGGCGGACCTTGGGCGTCTGGGCGGTCATCGCTCTGGGCTATGTCTTCGGGGTCTACCTCGTCGCGGTGGAAAATGTCCACTACATCGCCCCGATCTGGCCGGTGCTTTTCGTCATCCTCGCGGTGCCGGGCGACTTCCTGCTTGCGAGGTTCTTTTCCGGTCCGGACGTTGCCCGACCCTCCGTCACATAAACCGTTTCCTAGAGATATTATGGCACGAATCTTTCTTCAGAATCCCTATTCTCATGCCGCGAAACACAGTCGCCATCATTGGCGCCGGTCCAGCCGGCTTGACAGCCGCCTACCTTCTCTCCAAAGCCGGGGTGCCGGCCGTTGTCCTTGAGGCGGATTCCAAGTACGTCGGCGGCATTTCCAAGACGGCCAGATTCAAGGGGTACCACTTCGACATTGGCGGGCACCGCTTTTTCTCAAAATCGCAGGAAGTCGAGGACCTCTGGACGGAGATCCTCCCCGACGACATGCTCGTCCGGCCGCGCTCGTCGCGCATTCTCTATCGCGGCCGGTTCTTCTCGTACCCGCTCAAGGCGGCGGAAGCGCTCTTCAAGCTCGGCATCTTCGAGTCGATGCGCTGCGGCCTGTCCTACCTCTGGGCGCGGCTGTTTCCCGTGTGCGAGCCAAAGAGCTTCGAGGACTGGGTGAGCAACCAATTTGGGCACCGGCTCTTTCACATTTTCTTCAAGACCTATACCGAGAAAGTCTGGGGCATGAGTTGCAAGGAAATCTCCGCGGATTGGGCCGCGCAGCGGATCAAAGGCCTGTCGCTCATGACCGCGGTCCTCGCTGCGCTCTTTCCCAAGCGAAAGCCGCGCACCGGCGGGAAGGTGGTGAAGACCTTGATCGAATCCTTCCGCTATCCACGCCTCGGTCCCGGCATGATGTGGGAAGCCTGCGCCACCAAGGTCCAGGCCATGGGGGGAAGTGTTCTCATGGGACGCCGCGTGACCGGCTGCCATTACGATGCCGGGTCGGCTCTCTGGACCGTGACCACGACTGACGAAGAAGGACGCGAGCACACTTTGGAAGCGGGGAACGTCATTTCAACGGCGCCCGTCCGCGAGTTGTGCGCCATGCTCGGATCGCAACTTTCTCCGGCCCCACTCGACGCGGCCAACCAGCTCAAGTACCGCGACTTTATCACCGTCGTTCTTATCCTGAAGGATCGCGGAGCGTTTGCGGACAATTGGATTTACATCCACGACCCCTCCGTGCAGGTGGGCCGCATCCAGAACTTCAAGTCATGGTCGCCCGAGATGGTCCCCGATCCGGCGACGACCTGCTATGGGCTGGAATACTTTTGCTTCGAGCACATCGGCTTGTGGGCCATGACCGATGCTCAACTCCAGGACCTCGCCCGGCGGGAAATTGCCCAACTCGGTCTCGCTCACGCGGAGGATATCATCGACGCACACGTCGTGCGGCAGCGCAAGGCCTATCCCGTCTACGACGATGCTTACACGAAGCACCTTGCCGTCATCCGCGAGGAACTCGACCGGCGGCTGCCCACGCTGCATCTTGTTGGGCGCAACGGCATGCATAAGTACAACAATCAGGACCACTCGATGATGACCGCCATGTTGTGCGTGAAGAACATTCTGGCCGGCCGGCGTGTTTACGATCTTTGGCAGGTGAACGAGGACGCCGAATATCACGAATCCGGCGAACACCGCGCCGCCGTCGACGGGGCTTCCGTTTCCGGCCAGCGGCAAGTGCCCAGGAAGATCGCCCCGGCTGCCGCGAAAGCCTGATCTTGTCACGCCTGGCGCGCCCAGCTAGCATGCAGATCCACTTCAGCAATCGTTCATTACCTGCTGATTTAATCCTGGAATGTGCTCATCCAATCTCCCATCCCGCCGCACCTTTGTCTTTGTCGTGGTTTGCGTCCTGCTGGCGGGCGGTGCGTTCGCCGATGCCGCCGGCCAGAACCTGCCGCTCGATCCGAAAGCCAGTTCCTTGACTTTCATCGGCGACTCCTTTCTTCATAGCTTCCACGGCGAAGCCCGGGATATCTCCGGAAGCGCCATCCTTGACACGGAGGCCACGCCGCCCGTGCAGAAGGCCACGCTGCACTTTAAGACGGCATCGCTCACCACTTTCCACAGCGGCCGCGATCAAAAAATGCGCGATTGGTTGAAGATCGACACGCATCCCGAGGCGACGTTCAGCCTCGAGAGCGTGACCCTCCTGGAGGGAGACATTCCACACGCGATGGCCACACACCAGGCAAAATTCCAGGTGACCGGCCAGTTTACCCTGAATGGTGTGAAGCAGCCGATTTCGGGCAACGCGCTGGGCTGGCGGGAAAAGGATCGGCTCGTGGTGACCGGAGAAACGGTGGTCGACACCTTGAAATACGGTTTGCCGCAAATCCGCGAGGCCTTCATGACCGTCGGCACGAATGTGAAGACGAGTTATCGATTTTCGTTTATCCTGCCCGAGGAGTTTGCGTTGAAGTAGCCGCCAAAACTGCCAGCCGGCGGAAAATCGGCCGCAACGCCATAAAAAAGACGCAAAGAGCCACAAACCCGATCGTCGAAGCGCCGGCGGCGAGGTTCACGAATACTCCCGCCGCAACCCGATACGGATAATCATCGGCCTTGGTCATGAAGTGCGCGGCGACGAAGCATGCCATCAGCGTAATGCCCATGCTCGTCACCGAGATCATGATAGCAACGATGAGTAGCATTCGAGATTTCTGGAAAATGTTTTCGACCGCGGGTGAAGTCGATGATTTTGCAGGCACGGGCGAAAACGATTTGATGTGCGGGTTGTCTGAGGACATGGCTGGGGTTCGAGTGAGTCTCTAAAACTCGGGATTATGCCGTTCACAAATCATTAGCCATCCGATCCGACTCCGCAGCGCCCGGCTAGGCGCTTATTTTTTTGCTTTCTTCGGGGCCTTCTTCGGCTTTCGTCCCGGCGGCTTCGCCTTCATCGCCAGCGCGAGGCTGGCGTCGAAGTCCATCGGGATGCGCAGTGGTTTTGGCTTTGGCATCGCGGGCATTATTGCCCGGCTGCGCTGGGGGCGCTAGGAATTTTCAATTCGCCCATTTCAGCGTCTCGTCATCCCCTATCAGCTTCTTTGGCTGCACGGGATGCACAAAGTGCTTGCAGGGGCCAGAAAATGAGCCATCCTGCATCCCTATCACCCGCTACCAATGAACTGGCTCAAGCAGATTGACGACGAGATCGAAACGAACCTGGTGAAGGCTATAGATGCCTTGGAAGCCGCGTACCAAAGCCGCCGCCATCAGCTCGAACAGGCGCTCGGGTTGGTGAGGGAAGGAAAGCAAACACCGCTGTTCAGCGACAACGGAGCTTCAGCGGCGCCGACTACTCCCCAAAAATCCGCCTCGGAGCCGGAAATTCCAAGTGCTCCCCGCTCCAACGTTGAGATAGTCGAAAGCGCCGTGATCGGTCTGCCATCGACGTTCGATTTTCACGACGTGGCCAAGGCGGTTCAAAAGACGACGAAGGCGCTGAATCGGCGACAGATCGGTTCGGCCTTCCGAAAGATCGTGAAGCGCAGAGAGTCTCCGATTGAACAAATCCGCAAGGGGAGCGGGAACATCCCTCACCTGTTCCGACACCGCGGGTCATGATTTCCATTTTTACAATTCGACGATGAGAAGGACTCTAAGCGCGGCCTGACGTTTCCCGGCGGAACAGCCCCGCGCCACGACAGAAAACCGCCCACCCAATGATTCTTTGACGGGAGCCAATTGGGTGGGCGGAGACACCGGCCTTCGCCAGCGTAGTTCAATCGGTTAGAACACTTCCTTTGGACGGGAGAGATTCGGGTCCGACCCCCGACGCTGGCTCATTTTTGCGCGGATGTCAATGGCTTGTATGTGATGCGCTTGCCCCGGCTCTTGGCGATACCCTTTTCCGTGCGCTCGGTGTCGCTGTCCTTGCGCGTGTTCCAGCGGTGATCGAACTCCGCGAGGTAGAGCGGCAGGTGCTTTTTGCTGATGTTGTGAAAGGCGCCGACGATACCGCGTTTCAAGAGGCTGAAACTGCTCTCAACGGTGTTTGTGTGGACGACGAAATCACCCTCGCGGCGAGCGTATTCACCGGCAGAATGATTGACGGAGAAATGTGCGTGTGCGCCCTCAATCTTACGGTATGCCGGGTAGCCGTCACTGACCACTTTGGAGCCCTCCTCAACGTGCTCCATGACGGCGGCCTTGAGGTTCGCGCTCGTGATGCGCTCCATGACCATCGAACGCTTTTCCCCGTTGCGCTGGACGAGAGACACGACCGGCACCTTGTCTGAATCCGGGCCTGGACGCCCGCGGCGGCGCTGGCCATGTGCCGGGACCTTGCCGCCGACGTAGGTTTCATCCATCTCCACCGCGCCACTCAGCTTGCCGTCAAACACTGGATCTTTCAGCGCGTGGCGAATGCGATGCATCATGAAGAGCGCGCTCTTGTAAGAGCCCAAGTCCAGCATCCGTTGCATTTGAAGGCTGCTGATGCCCTTCTTGCTCGCGCAAAGCAGGTACCAAGCGATGAGCCATTTCCTGAGCGGGATGTGGGTATCCTCGAAAATCGTCCCGACTGTTACCGAAAAATGGCGGCGGCAGTCCCGGCAGTTGTAGAGCCCTTCGCGGGTCTTGGTCGCAGGATTCGGAGTGATGCGTCCAATTCTGGCCGGATCATTCGTCCCGCACTTCGGGCACGTCGGCCCATTCGGCCAGGTGATGCTTTCGAGGTGCTTCCGCGCTGCTGCATCGGTCGGAAAATACTCGACGATTTCAATGAGGGTAAGACCCTTTGGAGTGGCGGTGAACTGTGGCATGTCGAGACTCTACGCGACACCTTATGATTTGTCAAGTGCATAATCCCGCTAAAACTTAATCGGCGCAACCGAAACTTGCCGCGCGGTCCAATCCTGCCTGCGCAAAGGTGAAATGGCCGGGACGATTCTGACTTTCATGACGTGCGGCAATGAAAACTGCAGAGGCGAAGGCTGGGGCGGCGCCGGCGGTGATCCAAGCCCAATTGCTGATCAAAAGAATGCGCCGCCTTTTTCGGGCGGCGCATCTGGGACCGACTCTTGAGTTTCGTTGACTTTTACTTAACTGACTTTGAGCGTCACGTAGAGACTGGCGTCGTGGCGCTTGATGAGCAGCAGGGCCAGGTCTTTATGGCCGGCCAGGGCGCTCCTCAGTTCGTCGACGTTGCTCACCGGCTTGCGGTTGGCTTCGACAATGAGGTCGCCGGCCTGAAGATCGGCCGTCGCGGCCGGGCTGCCGGGTTCCACGGCGTTGATGATCACGCCGTGTTCATCCTGGTAGCCAAACTGCTGCGCCAGGTCGGGCGTCAGCGGTTGCACTTCCATCCCGAAGTGATGGACGTTGCCCGGCTCCGGCTTTTCCTTGCCGGAATTGGCCGCGAGCTCCGGCGCGGGCATGGTGCCGACTGTCACGTCGAGATTTACATCCTTGCCGTCGCGCAGCACGGTCACGGGGATTTTCGTATTCGGCGTGGTCTCAGCCACCAGCTTGCGCAGAACACGCGTGTTTTCGATGACCTTGCCACCGTAGCGGACGATGACGTCGCCCGACTTCAAGCCGGCCTTCGCGGCAGGTGTGTCGTGGTTGACCTGCGAGACGAGCGCGCCGTTGGTGTCATGCGCCTTGAACTGCGCGGCCAGCGTATCGTTCAAGTCCTGGATGCCGATGCCCAGGAAGCCGCGGGTAATCGTGCCGCCCTTGGTGAGCGTCGGCACAAAGCCCTTGATCATATCGCTCGGGATGGCAAAACCGACGCCCGCAAATTGACCCATTCCGGTGGCGATCGCCGTGTTCATGCCGATCACCTGGCCGTCCATATTGACCAGCGGACCGCCGGAGTTGCCGGGGTTGATCGCGGCATCGGTCTGGAGGAAGTCCTCGTAGTCCTCGATCCCCACGTCGTTGCGTCCCGTCGCGCTGATGATGCCGGCGGTGACGGTTTGGGTAAGGCCGAACGGAGCGCCGATCGCCAGCACCCAGTCGCCGACCTTCAAGTCATCGGACCTGCCCAAGGTTACCGTCGGTAGGTTCTCCGGCAGTTTGCCATCGATCTGGATGATCGCGACGTCGCTCTTCGGATCGGTGCCGACTACCCTGGCATTGAACTGCCGGTTGTCCGCCAGTTTTACTTTCAAGGTATCCACATCCTTGACCACATGGTAATTGGTCAGGATGCGGCCTTCCTTGTCGAGGATCATGCCCGAGCCCATGCCATGTTCCGGGATTCTGTGCTCGCGATGCGCGGGCGCCTGCTGGCCCTGCCCATTCCGGCCGAAAAACTGCCGGAACAGATCGTTCCCGTTGCCGAAGGGAAGATTGAATTCCCCCTCGTTCTCCTTGACCATTCTCTCGGAGTAAACACTGACCACGGCCGGACGGACCCGGGCGGCCACGGCTTCAAACGCCTGGCTGAAGGAGCGCACCGGCGCGGTGATCTGCGGGTTTAGCGGCGGCGGTGAGTTCTGCTCATTCTCGAGCCCGGTGGCGCGTCCGGACAGGAGGAGACCTGTTGCGCCGACAAGCGCTCCCGCGACCAGGAGTCCCGCGATGTTCCATTTTCTATTTGAATTTATGTTCATGCTTTCTTTGTTTGTTGTTTTTGTGATATCTGTGGCTCCCGTCGCTCGGCGGGAAGAGCGTTCATGCTATCCCGCGGCGTCGATGGGGGTTTCTTCCTTGCTAACTGTTGGTCGGTGCGTTTTTGGATTCGGAATGGGATTCGATAAACACCTTGAAGTACTTGGGAAACTCCTCGATTCGTGTCCATTGTTCGTAGACCCGGTGCACCGGCGCATCCACAAGAATGGAGGCGCCAACAAAGATAAGGGCATGGAAAGGATTGAGTTTCACAGGGTGGGGCCGTACTCCCGATTTTCGGGAGAGAGACTTCGGTTTAGATTCACACCACACCGCCGCGCGCTGCCGAATGGTGAGTTACCAACTTAGACGCCGCGACCGCTTACGCGTTCAAAGAAACCAAAAATTGGAACCTGGGAATGATTCCGCATGAGCTGCGCTCTCCACGTGGCAAGGCTATCAGCGGGCGGGTCGATCAAGGCAGGCTGCCGCAGTGATGAATGAAACCGAGGCCGCGCTCACGTGCATCATGCTGGCCAGGCTCTCCTTGCTCTCCCACCTGGAGCCGCCATCCCAATCCCCGGGATAAAAGCCCGCGCCGCCGGGACCATAGAGCGGGATGTAACCCGGACCGGTACGCCGCCGGGCAATGGCCCGTGCCGTGCGACGGAGATCCTCCAGCGCCGGCTCACTCCCGCGCAGGCCCGCCACGCGTTGCGCCCACGCTCCGGCAAAGAATCCATTGGTGAAGGCGTCGCGATCGTTGACGAAGCAGCCCGTCGAATCGCGAAGGTGCTCGTGCACGGCGGTCGTGGTCCGGAGCGCGGCCGTTCGCCAGGACTCCTGCCCGGTGAGTTCGTAAAGCCAGGCCTGGCAGGCGGCCATCCCGAGATTCCCTCCTAGATAGGTGACGCTACCCGCCGTTTGAATGCTCCCGGGTCGCTCCACGCCGACCGGACCCGCGGGGTGGGCCGGATTGGCCGGCGGTCCGGCGCTGAAGTCGCACCAGTAAAGATGATCTGCCCGGAGGAGATGCGTCTCGATCCAGTTATATTCCGCCAGCGCGAGATCCAAATCATGGTGGTCGCCGGTTGCCTGATATACCCCGAGCGCACCGTAAACGCAGGCCACGGCATAAAGTGACTTCACCTTGCGCTGATCATTATACCAAAGGCCGCCATCGAGTTGTTCGTCGGACCAGCGGGCGTGGATGTTTTCCAGAAGACCCTTCGCCGCGGCGAGTGCGTCCGGATCGCCGCTTTGCTGGTAGGCGATCACATAGTACATCGCCTCCCACGCCGCATCATCGCACCATGGTGCGCCGCTGCCGGGGCCGCAAGCTTGTAACTCCTTCGGTGTGTATTGAGACTTATCATAGCGCCATTGGGCGCAGATGCGTTCGCGAGCGTTGGCGTCTCCCTCAAAGGAGGCCAAAGGCTCCAGTGCGCAAATCACCGTGGCCCGCTCCCAAATCACGCCGCGCCCATTGGTGACCGCGCATCCGCCGTGCGTCGGTTGGAGATGCCCGGAGGAAGCGTCACCGATCCACCAATGAACCATGAGGTCCCGCACCGCGAGCGCCGCCGCGGCCTGAAGGGTCGAAGGGCTCGAATCGATGCCTGACGAAGATTTGCCGGGCGATAGCTCATCCGCGGCGCGTAACGCGACGACCTGCGCAACGGCTGCGATGGCAACTAGCGGTGGTGGAATTCTCGCCACACCGCGGCCTTTAGGGCCTGACGATAGCGGGTGCAAGCGGGAAAATAGCATGCGTAAAAGTGCGTAGCTATTTCCATCGAAATGGTGTAATATTCGCGACTGATGTCACTTCTGCCCGACCAACCCCTCATGCGCCGGCGTGGCTTCGACACGCGTTTTTGCGCGCGTTGCCGTTGCCAGCGTGAATTTAGCAAGCGGACCGCCGCCCACCTCTGGCACCTTGGGCTCACCATCCTTACGTTTGGACTTTGGGGGATCGGTTGGATCGCCGTGGCGATGATCGAATCCCGGCGCCCGTGGCGCTGCACCATTTGCCACTCCCGCTTCGTCCCCGGCGGCGAGACCCAAATTTCGCAGACCGAACCGATGGCTGAGCCTCGCATCAAATTGCCCGTCGCACCGCGGAGGCGATAGCCTTAGACGCCCTCTTCGGGAGTTCCGCTGCGTGCCGCGGAAGGCGAGTTTCTGCTGACGCTGGCATCCAGGCTCAAGGAACTGGCGAAGCCGCGGTGGTCTGCACGTCCAGGCCACGCGAGACAAGGTCCGAAACGTCCCGCTGGGTGAAAGGTCCAGCGGCGTGCCGGATGCGCACGTTCACCAGCGTGACACGGTTGATCGGGCTTTCCGGCAGGCCGATCAACTCTCCCGCCTTTTGCGTCGCGCCATCGCAAGTGACGTCCTCGAAAGACAAATCGGAAATCCTGGGCGTTGTCTCCGTGACTGGTTTCTCCTCGGGCTTCAATCCGCCCAGGCGATCGTCGTAAAAGAGTGCGACCGTGATCGGCACCTCCACATTTTTCATCGTAATGCCGCGGTAATGGATGTCCGAGACTTCCCCGCCGCGCGTGCGCCCGGACTTGATCCGCAAGGCGGTGCCGGTGTCTTCAAACGAGCAGTTCTCCACAGCGACGTGGTGGACGCCGGCTTCCGTCTCGCTGCCGATCGAGACGCCGTGGCCGTGCCGGAATTTGCATTCGGTGATGAAGACATTCTCCGTCGGCTCTGCGCCGACACCGCCGGCTTTCAGGGCGATGTTGTCGTCACCCGTATCGATGGTGCAGCGTCGAATGGTGACCTGGCGGGCGTTCCCTGGATCGATGCCGTCGGTATTCGGGGCATTGGCGGGGGAGAAGATGGTGACATCCTCCACGAGCACTTCATGGCAGTGGTGCGGTACCAAATGAAACATCGGCGAGTTCCGCAGCGTGACGCCCTGAACGCGGACGCGCTCGCAGTCCCGCAGGACGATGAGATGCGGCCGGGGGACGTAGAGCAGTCTTTGCCGGGGCGCAGACGGATCGCCGGGCTTTGCCACCAGAGGCGATCGCATGGCGACGATATCGGACTTTGCCCACCACGGGCTCCCGGCGCCGTCGATCACGCCTTCGCCGAGGATGGCGACGTCCTCCAGTCCCTTGCCGCTGATGAACGGTTTTACCTGCTTTTTGAAGGCGTCGATCTCCGCTTGTGTGGCGGGCAGGGGATCGGGCAGGCCGAAGTCGGCGAATTTATCGGACGCCTGAAGAACCGCGCCTTTTTGGAGCACCAGGGCGACGTGGCTGGCCAGTTCAAATGGGCTGGCGAGAAAGGTGCCCGCGGGAACAATCACACGGCCGCCGCCCGCCTTCGCGCACGCCGCGATGGCCGCGCGGATTGCATCGGTACTCATGGCGTTTCCGCCGCTCTTCGCCCCAAAATCCGTGATGGGGAACGCGCGGTCGGGAATGGCGGGAGCCATGGGCTCGCGGTAGGCGCCGTCCTTCCCCATGGCCGGGCTCGAAATCATTGGCGCGAGCAGCCATGCCGTGCACGAGATAATGACGGGCAAATGCCGGGGCCGGTGTCCGATGAGATTCATGTCTGGGGCTTGTGCATGGAGACATGATCCCAATTCCCTTAGACGCCCTCTTAAGCCGCCAAAGTTTTTCAGCGCCCGGAGATTTGTTCACTCGCCATGGTGCGCTGATTCCCGGATAAACAAACGCCCCCGAGCTGCCCGCCTGCCCCGTCGAAATTCCCCCAATTTTCCATGAAAATCCCCGCCACCGTCCTGTTTCTCGTCACCGCGCTGGGCCTCGCCGCCATCGCCCAGACTCCCACCCCAGCGCGCCGCCCCAAGGGCACCCCCGATCCCGACGCCGGCAAGGCGATCAACGAGAACAAAGCGACGCCGCCGGAGCGGATCAAGGTGATGAGGGATTTCAAGATCGAGTTGCTCTACTCGGTGCCAATCGAGCAGCAGGGCTCGTGGGTCGCTCTCTGCGTCGATAATAAGAACCGCCTCATTGCCAGCGACCAGTACGGCTACCTCTACCGTTTCGCCCCGCCGCCGCCTGGACAGCCGCTCGACCCCGCGTCGGTCCAGCGCATCGCCGCGCCCATTAAGGCCGCGAACGGCCTGCTGTGGGCGTTCGACGCCCTGTGGGTGGCCGTGAACGACTACGAGAACGCCGAGAACAACGGCCTTTATCGCGTCACCTCCGCCCATGGCGACGACGAACTCGACACCGTCGAAAAGGTGCGCGCCATGGAGGGCCGGGGCGATCACGCCATCCACGCCATCCTGCCTGGGCCCGACGGCAAATCCATCTTCCTCGTGACCGGCGATGGCACCACGCCCGCCGAGGTCAACCGCTCACGCGTGCCGCTTCACTGGGGCGAGGATCATCTGCTGCCGCGCATGCCCGATGGCCGCGGCTTCATGCGCAACGTGCTCGCTCCGGGCGGCATCATCTACAAGATTTCCGCCGACGGCAAAGACTGGGAAATCTGGTGCAGCGGCTTCCGCAATGTCTACGACGCCGCTTTTAACAAAGCCGGCGAACTCTTCACCTACGACGCTGACATGGAGTACGACTTCAATACGCCGTGGTACCGGCCGACGCGCATCTGCCATTGCGTGAGCGGCGCGGAGTTTGGCTGGCGCAATGGCGCGGGCAAATGGGCCGAGTGGTATCCCGACAACCTTCCGCCCATCCTCAACGTCGGCCCCGGTTCGCCGACCGGCATGATCTTCGGCTACGGCGCGAAATTCCCGGCGAAATATCAGAACGCGCTCTTCTGCCTCGATTGGAGCTGGGGCCGGCTTTATGCGGTGCATCTTCGGCCGCTGGGCGCCACTTACAGCGCCACGAAGGAGGACTTTCTCGTCGGCACACCGTTGCCCATGACCGACGTCGTGATCAATCCCGGCGACGGTGCGATGTATTTCACCATCGGCGGGCGCAAGGTGCAGAGCGGCTTGTATCGGGTCACCTACACCGGTCACGAAAGCACCGATCCCGCCGGGGCGCCCACCAGCGGCGGAGTAGCCTTCGACATTCGTCATCACCTCGAGGAGTATCATCATCCCGATCCCGGGGCGCTCGCGGTGGACTGGCCGAAGCTCGGCGACCCCGATCGATTCATCCGCTGGGCCGCGCGCACCGGCGTCGAGCATCAGCCCATGGACTCCTGGGAGGACAAAGCCTTGAGTGAAACCGATCCCGTGAAGCAACTCGAGGCCCTGCTCGCCCTCGCCCGCTGCGGGGGTGTCGATCCCTTCCATCGCAAGCCGGCCGATCCGCCGATCGATACCGCGTTGCGTGGCCGCCTGCTCGGTGCGCTCGAGAAGTTCCAGTGGTCCACGCTCAACAACGAAGAGCGCATCACCCTCGTGCGCACCCTCCAGATTGTGCTCAATCGCTTCGGCCGTCCCGACGACGCGGAGGTGCAGGCGCTCCTCACGAAGTTCGACCCGTGCTTCCCCGCGCCGGCCTACGAAGTCAACCGGCTGCTTTGCGAGACGCTCGTCTATCTCCAATCCCCGACCGTCGCGTCCAAGGCCGTTCCGATGATCGAGAAGGCGACCACGCAGGAGGAGCAGATGGAGTATGCGCGCTCGCTGCGCATGCTCAAGACCGGCTGGACCACCCCCCTGCACACCGCCTATTTCGAGTGGTTCCTCAAGGCGGCGAATTATCGTGGCGGCGCGAGCTTCGAGAAATTCCTGGAATTCATTCGCAATGACGCTGTGGCCAGCTTGAGCGACAGCGAGAAGACCGAACTGGCCGATGTGCTCAACAAAAAGCCCGAGAAGAAGTCCGCGCTCGAGGCCGCCGCCGCGGTGCTCGCGGGCCGCACGCAGATAACGCCGTGGACCGTCGACCAACTCGCGCCACCCGGCATTTCCTTGCAAGGCCGTGATTACGCCACGGGCCGCAAGATGTTTGCCGCGGTGGGCTGCTTCACCTGTCATCGTTTCGGCAATGAAGGCGGCATGACCGGCCCCGACCTGACCCAGGCGGGCGGACGTTACAGCGCTCATGACCTGCTTGATAACATCATCAATCCGAGCAAGGAGATCAACGAGCAGTTCGTCCCGACGGTCATCACCCAGGCCGATGGCACCCAGGTCATCGGCATGATCGTCAACCTCAACGCCGATCGCGTGAGCGTGAACACCGACCCGACCGATCCGAACCAGCAGGTGAGCATCGACCGCAAGAAGGTCACCAGGATGGAACCCTCCAAGGTCTCCCTCATGCCTCCTGGCCTGCTGAACATCCTCACCAAGGACGAAGTCTACGACTTGCTGGCTTACGTCCTCAGTGCTGGCGACGCGAAGAATCCCATGTTCACGCAGCATTAGCGCGTCCAAGCCATTTCTGCCCGCGAGTGGAGGAGCACCAAAGGCGGAAAGATGGGGTACCAGTTTCAGCGATGCATGACGGTTGGAAGATCACTCCGCAAACGGGACCTGCCCTTCACGCAAAACGGCATTCAACGCGTCGGGTGACCGGTCAATGATGGTGCTGCCGACCGTCTGATGATCGAGATAGTAATCCATCCTGCCGCACTCAAAACAGAGCACAAAATCGCAGGTGTGACCGCCGTCGCTAACTCGGATGCCGTGGCGCGGGTTGAAGCACGCCGCTTCGCCGAGGGCGGCAAGGACGGCGTGCTGGGTGGCTGCGGCGACGCGCTTCTGCTCGGATCTTGCGGCCACGGATACTTGCCCGAGGATTCGATACCCGTGGAAGACTGCGGCACCCTTGACAAAATCGGCCGGTTCTTCCGGATGAATGGAATAGAGAATCATTTGCTGCGGCTCGCGCAGGCAGTGCCAGGCGGCGGCCGGGACGCTTTGCAATCGTCGCAGCCGGTAAACGAGGGTCCCGCCGCCGACGAGCACGGTTACGATCAGGAGGGGGAGCAATACCTTCCACTTCAAGGGCATCGCCTCTCGTAGCATTTTTCAGCGTGACAGTCGATGGCGTGTTTGTTCCTCGCTTGGCTTTCGTTCCGAGGTGAGGCCTTGGGAAGGCGCATTGCCTGGTGGAAGCTTTGCTTCGCCGCAAGGGGCCGGATTCGACTTTGCCATTCCCTGATCCCGAAGCATCGCTTCAGCCGCTCAGGTCGCGCTCCCGAGGCCTCACCTTGGGTGCGGGGAAATCGGTCCCACCACTGCGGGATCATTGGTCAGTTGGTTGCGAATCGCCAGAAGGCTAAACAGCCCCTCGGCGGCGGGCGCCAGGGTTTTCCCATCGAGCAGCGTGAATCCGTGCCCCGTCAGAAATGACTCCACCCCTTTGTCCTTGTAACCATCTACGTAGACCGCTTTGACCCGCCGCGAGAGAAAGAGAGCGACCGCGCCCTCGAGGACCTCTTTCTCCTGTCCCTCGACATCAATCTTCAAGACCAGGGAATTCCCCGCGATCTCCATTTCGTCCAACCGCCGGCAGGGTACCGTGACGCGAGCCTCAGCAATGGAATACGAAGAAATATTGTCCACTGTCGTGAAAACATGCGAGACCGCCCCCGGAACGAATTCCAGCGAGCCGGTGTGATCGGAGAGCGCCACATTGAACGCCTGGATTCCGAGCGCTTCGGTGTGCGCGGTCAGCCTTGAAAAGGTGTCGGGATTTGCCTCGAAGGCATAAAAATGGCTGCGCCGAAAGATGCGGCGCAACCGCGCCAGCGTGAGCGAATAGACTCCAACATTGGCCCCGATGTCGACAAAGGTGTCCCCGTCGGAAAAAAGCGCGGCCAAATGGATGAGGATGGGGAGTTCGTCGCGCAGTAGCGCGGAATTTTGCACCATCCGCGAAGCGCGGAGATAGCCATGCTCCTTGACAGAATGGACCCGCAATGAGGCGCCGAGCAGCGAAACATCCTGTGTCCGGTCCCCTTCGAGCAGGCGGGTGATGAAGCGTCGAAGCTTCGGTTGTTTGATGAAATATCGGTCAAGGAGTGACATCATCGAAGTTCGTCATTCAGCGAGCATAAATGCTGGCCGAGCAATCCTTCGAGACCCAAAACGGCGAGGGGGAGAATGGAATCCTGCGTCTTGCGCAGAAGTCAGTTGTTCCTTTGCCGCGCTTTCTGGACCGCGTGCACCGCGCGCCGCAGGAGTAGATCCACGCCGAGACAGATCAGCGCGGGCAAAGCGAGCACCAGACCCAGGAGGATGCACGCCCCGCGTAATGGCTGGGGAGAAATCGTCGCAAGCACGAGAAGCGCCACGCCGAGAGCCAGGACCAGCGCGGCGGCGGCACGCCGTCCACGGAGGTTGACCGCTTCCGGTTTTTCCCCGGCTGGCTGCACGCGTTTGGAGGACATCGGGGACACGATCCCGCGACTACCGTTTATGCCGCCCGCTGGAAATCTTCGGCCTTCGAGAATTCCGCCGCCACGCCGAGACTACCAATTTGCCGGATGGTGACGTGCCAGTGATTCTGGGCGGCGAAGCGCTCGACGCGGGCGGTCCGTTCGTCGGCGGAAATGCCCGGCCAGCACGCGTCCAGGCTCTCAGGATAAATTCTGCACAAGGCACCCTTTTGGAGCGATTGCCGAATAGCAGATTGGAGATGTGGAATTGCGGTATACATAGTCGAATACCGACAGTATACGCAAATCCGCTGCACCGACAAGAGAAAAATACGTAAAACCACGTTTTTCTTTACCGTGGAACGACGCCTGCCGTTCGCTTTGTTTTTGTCTGCCAATTTTGGGGATAAAAATATCAAATCGCTAGCTCTCCTCCGCGTTCCGCGGCAGGTCGCCGTAGCCGTAGCGCAGCCCCACGACGATGCGTTCCGTCTCGCGCGTCGCCCGGCGCGGTTGGAACCGGTCGTTGGTCCCGCGTAAGAGAAACGGTAAGTGTTCGAAGACCCATGGCGGCAGCGTCGGATCTTCCAACAGTTCGAGAAACACATAATCGAAGGGTTCCCCCAGTTCGTTCCGGAAGCGTCCCCCGGGATGAAACATCTTCGTTGGTCCCGGCTTGCGCCCGCGCAAACGGGTCGCACGCCGGGCGCACTCGATTTGCGCCTCGGAGTCCGAGCGCGCCCCTTCCGTTGGCCTCCGCTTCAACGGCTTGAAGATCCAGTCGCGATTCTCCGGCGCGGCCCCCCCGGCGCTTTTGCGACTCTGCGGAGGGCGCGGAGACTTTTCGTCGGGCATGCCCCAATCCTATACCTGAAACCTGAATCCTGAAACCCGAAACCTGAAACCGGAGCAGCCGTCCCTCACCCAATTCCGCGATCGGCGGACCGCTAAAAACGGATGTCTCCGACCCTGCCGACTTTGAGATTTCCGGCCCCGCTGCCCCGGTCTTCGCTCTCGGCCCCTAAACTTCGTTCGGGCGCGAGGAAGACAGATGCGCGAGCGTAGCCCATTGGATGTTGGATGTTGGGCGTTGGATGTTGGATGTTCGGCGAAAGCCGTGATTCTCCCTTGAGCCGCACGGCGCGGAACGCTACACCGTCCCGCTCCCATGGCATTTCTCAACGACCACTACTTCAAGCTCAAGGCGGGCTACCTCTTCCCCGAGATCGCACGGCGCGTCAAGGCGTTCAGCGAAGCGAACCCCGAGGCCGCGAAGCGCATCATCCGCTGCGGGATCGGCGACGTCACCGAGCCGCTTCCCGCCGCGGTGACCGCGGCGATGCACCGCGCGCTGCACGACATGGCCACCCGCGACGGCTTTCACGGTTACGGGCCGGAGCAGGGCTACGATTGGCTGCGCCACGCCATCGCGGAGCACGATTACCGCGCCAGGGCGATCGAGGTCGCGGACGACGAAGTCTTCGTCAGCGATGGCTCGAAGTGCGATTGCGGCAACCTCCTCGATATCCTCGGCGACCAGAACAAGATCGCGATTACCGATCCCGTCTATCCGGTCTATGTGGATACCAACGTGATGGCCGGACACACCGGCGAGGCCGATGCGAGTGGCGCCTACGCCGGCCTCGTTTACTTGAAGTGCACGGCGGAGAACGGGTTCGTCGCCGCGCCGCCCGCGGAGCACGTGGACGTGATTTATCTCTGCTTCCCAAACAATCCCACCGGCGCTGTGGCCACCCGCGCGCAGCTCGAGGCTTGGGTCGCGTACGCGCGCCAGCACCAGTCGCTGATTCTTTACGATGCCGCCTACGAAGCCTATATCAGCGACCCGGCGATTCCTCATTCCATCTACGAGATTCCGGGCGCGCGCGACGTGGCCATCGAATTTCGCAGTTTCTCGAAAAACGGCGGGTTCACCGGCACCCGTTGCGCCTTTATCGTCGTGCCGAAGACGCTGCTGGCCTCGACCGCAAGCGGCGAACGCAAGCCGCTGCACCCCCTCTGGCTGCGACGCCACACGACCAAATTCAATGGCGTCTCCTACATTGTGCAGCGCGGAGCGGAGGCGCTCTATTCACCCGAAGGCCAGGCCCAGATTGCGGTGCTCCTCGCTCTCTACATGGGCAATGCGAAGATCCTCCGCGAGGCCGCCTCGGCCGTCGGCTGGCGCGTTTATGGCGGTGTGAATGCGCCCTACATTTGGGTCAGCACACCCGCCGGCACGACAAGCTGGCAAATGTTCGACCGCATGCTCGGCGAAGCCAACGTGGTCATTACGCCCGGCAGCGGTTTTGGCGCCATGGGCGAGGGCTATTGCCGAATCAGCGCCTTCAACTCGCGTGCCAACGCCGAGGAAGTCGCCCGCCGGATCGGCGCGATACAATGGTGATTAAAAATCCTTTTCGCCCTCCGGGTTGCTTCGATTTTTGGCTCGGGCGGCGTTGCTCCTCGGTTACCGACCGCCGAGGAGGAGGGGAATAGCGGGGGACGGCAGACGGGCGAGCCAGCGGGTCTGCTCCCTCGTCGCGCCTTGCCCATGCCAAAAATCGAGGCAACGCGACCCTTCCCTACTTATTTCACAGTCTCCAAGAGCAATCCCAAGAGCGCCGGCAGAAAAACCTGGTACGCCGACTGGTGGAGCATGGAAATCCCCGAAGTGTCGTGACTATCTCCCGTCTGCGAAGCCGTGAGTTGGGAACGGAGGAGGTTTCCGGAGTCGGTCAGATAGCATCCGAGGTAGCCGTTGTGAACACGATGTTCAATATGGCCCTTTTTATCCAGTCGGGTCAGGGCCTCGAGAAAGGTCGCGATTTCCCGGTAGTTTCCTTCTGGAAATGGGATGCGCCCGGTGTCATCGGCGGAAAGCACGAGCAGCGTTTCGGCAGCCGTCTCGGTGGACGAGGATCGCTGAAGTTCGGGGTCGGGCGGCATTGAACGGGTCGGGGTTGCTCTTCGTCTGCACCGCTTTTAACGAAGACAATGATACGGCGGGCGGGACGAACGCGAGAATGGCAGCTTCAGAGCAGCCGGAGCGATTGCAGCAGCGGCTCGTCAATTCGATCGGTCACCGGGAGATGGTGGGCGCTTTGATATCGGCCAATCGCACTTCGGGTCATTGGGCCGATCTGTCCGTCAACTTCGCCCCGATAGTATCCGGCTTGGGCGAGACTCTGTTGTACCTCCCTGGAAAGCGAAGCCACGTTCCGCGAAGCGTTGTACTGGGGATAATACATCGGCCCGGTGTCGCCGTAGGGATAGCCATAGGGATAGCCATAGCCATAATAATAAGGATACCAAAGCCCGCCACCCCACCAGCCACCGTATCCGCCGTAATACCCATGGAAGTGACCGCCTCCGAAATGTCCTCCACCGCCCCCTCCATGGCCCCCGCCGCCGCCACCGCCGCCATGGCCCAGTGCGTCAAGATTGAGACCAAAGATCGAAACTACCGTCAGAAGTATCGCTGCTAGAGAATGAGTTTTCATAGAGAATGACGCGTCAGTGGATGATGGCAGGGCGGGCGCTCCGGCTGATGCCGGGAGGTATCCGGACCCGCTTCCCGGATGGAGACAATAGATTCGCCACCAGGAGCCGGCCATGGGCCGAATCCCCAAGGTGACGCCCGGCGGCACCGGCGGGCGAAGTGCATCGCGCCGCTGGACCGACCGCGCTCGCACGGCGAGCGGCACGGAGGAAAGCGAAAGGAGCTTTCATGGCCCCCATCTTCCGGCAACCGGTTGCGACGGTCAACATCGGATCAGCGACTTTAATTCTCCGCTCATCGATTCTTAATATTCTGTCACTTCGGCGCGAAACCCTCACGAATCCTCCCATCGTTGCCGATGAGCGGCTGCGGATTGGCGACGCGCCCCAGCGGACGGACACCCGGCCCGATGCCAGTGAGGCCGAGGTCCTCCTTCATCGCGTCGGCGAGCGCCCGCAGGCGCGCCATCTCCCCGGGGTTTTCCGTGGCGACGTCTTTCGATTCGCCGATGTCCGAGTCCAGGTTATAAAGCTGGTCCTGCGCGACGGCGACCTGCGCCTGCGCGTTCTTCACCGCGGGCTGATTGGCCGCCGCCAACCGCAGCTTCCACGGTCCCGCGCGGACACCTTCCAGTGTCAATCCACGGTAAAAATAAAAGACCTCGTGCGGATGTTTCGCACCCGGCTCACCGGTGAGCGCCGGCCAGATGTCCTCGCCATCGAGTTTGCGATCCGTGGGGACATTGCTACCCGCGAGGTGCACCAGCGTGGGCAGGACGTCGAACATCGCCGTAATCGCGTCCGTCGCCGTATCCGCGGGAATTTTTCCCGGCCACCACGCGATAGTCGGCTCGCGCATACCGCCTTCCCAGGTGCTGCCTTTGAACCCGCGCAAGGGCGCGTTCACGGCGCGAGGAGTGCCGCCGTTATCGGAGGTAAAGAGCACGAACGTGCGGGAGTCGAGGTGAAGGCCGCGCACCGTATCGAGCACCTGGCCGACGCTCCAATCTACTTCCTCGACCCAGTCGCTATAGTGGCCGTTGGGCGAGCGGCCCGCCCATTTTTTTCCCGGATAAATCGGGAAGTGCACGGCGTTGTGGGCGAGATAGAGGAAGAACGGTTTGTCCGGATGGGACTCGATGAATTTCACCGCCGCTGCGGTATAGCGCGCCACCAGGCCCTGCTGTTCATCCTGCCGCACACGCGCAATCACGGTGTTGTTTTCAACCAGCGGTAGTGGTGGTTGATGGTCGGTCAGACCAACTTCGTCGACCTTTTCCGCGGTGGATTGATTCGCCGGCGCTTTCGGAAGGGGCTCGTCCAGGCTGCTCTTGGAACCGTCCTCGCCGGGGCCCATGTCGTTCGAATAGGGCAGGCCCAGATAGTAATCGAAACCCCGTCGCGGCGGCAGAAATTCGGGCTGATCTCCAAGGTGCCACTTGCCGATGCACGCCGTGGCGTAGCCGGCCTCTTTGAGCAATTCCGCCACGGTGTGCTCTGCCGGGTTCAGGCCGACCGCCGCTCCGGGAAAAAGCACGTTCGGGATTGGCAGCACGCGTTTGGGATAGCAACCGGTCATCAGAGCTGAGCGCGACGGCGAGCAAACCGGCGCGGCATAGAAGCAGGTGAGCTTGCGGCCTTCTTTGGCCATGCGGTCGAGATTCGGGGTACGATTCAACTTCGAGCCGAATGGGCCGATATCCGCATAGCCCATGTCGTCGATATTGATGACGATGAAGTTCGGCTTGTCGGCGCCGAGAGCGATCGCGGTGAGAAGGCAAAATGCGGAGAGAATGAAGGGAAGAGGTTTCATGGCGGGCGGGGTCTGCGGGTCCTTCTTTTTCTTGTTCATACTCTTTTTCCCCTGTCCGTCCGTGGAAAAAGAAAAAGGAAACGATTCCGGAAAAGAGGTCCGCCCTCCCCTGCATTTAGGACGCCCTCTAAACCCTCCCGGGCTGCCCGATCTCCGCCAACCGCTGGATCGCCTGCTTTTCCCACTCGGGCTGCAACTGCACGTAGATGTCGTGGTCGACGAAATGGTCGTAGAGCCACTCGGCGTCCCGCTGCAGGCCCTCGTGGACAAAACCGAGCCGCAGCGCGACGGCGCGGCTGCGGGTGTTGCCCGGTACGCACGCGATGACCAGACGGTGCAGATTCATCGCGGCGAAGGCATGATCGACGAGGACACGGCAGCTCGCGGTGACCAGGCCGCGCCCTTGATGGGCCTCGGCCAGCCAGTAGCCGAGACACGTCGAGCAGTTCTGCCAGTCGATGCGATGATAACTGACGATGCCGGCGATCCGCCCGTCGACGAGAATGCCCGCATGGATGTTGCGGTTGCTCTCGGCCTGCTGCACGACTTCCTCGAGAAACCGGCGGGAATCTTCCGCCGATTGCGTCCGGTCCAGCCACGGCAGCCAGCGGCGCAAATAGGCGCGATTGGCATCGACCAGGGCAAACATTTCCCCGGCGTCGTTGCGTGTGAGCTGGCGCAGACTGTGGTGGTCGTTAAGACGATGGAAAAACATGAGACACACTCCTCGGGAGAGCAACCCGCGCAGCATGACCGCGGCCCGGGAAACAAAAAGCAAATGCTGCTAAGACCTGTTTCTTGTTTTGCTGGCCGTGGGCGACAGGAGGCGGGCTTGAGAGAGTGGCGGGCACGTAGCCGGAGCGTCCCGCTTGCGCCCGGCAGGAACGCAACCGGGACCCTTGCGCTACAACGGGTCGCGGGTGAGCTTGCCGTTCAACAGTCGCATAATTCCGCGCGGATTGGCGTCGGCCAGTTCCGGCGGCAAGGCGCTCGCGGGAAATGCCTGATAGCAGACCGGTCGGGCGAAGCGCCGGATCGCGGCCGTACCGACGCTCGTGAAGCGCTCGTCCGTCGTCGCCGGGTACGGTCCACCATGGTTCATGGCGGGCGAAACTTCCACGCCTGTCGGGAACCCATTGATGATCAACCTTCCGGCCTTGCGTTCGAGAATCGCGACGAGATCCGTGGCATTGGCCAGATCCTCCGCGGTGCCGTGAATGGTCGCGGTGAGCTGGCCTTCGAGCCGATGCGCGATCCGCAGCAGATCGGTATAGGTCCGGGTGTCGACGAGCAGGGTGTATGGCCCGAAGACTTCTTCGTGCAGCTCCGGATGCCGCAGAAAATTTTCCGCATCCGTGCCGAAAACCGTGGGCTCGCCGTGGGTCAGCTCGGCTTGCGGCTCGACATCGCTCGAGGCGAGCGGGACAACCCCCGGCACTTTGTGCATCGCGGCGAGACCCTCGTGGAATGACCGGCAGATGCCGGGATGCAGCATGGTCGCGGGCCGGGCGTTGCGGACGGCCTCGGAAAACGTCTCGGTGAAGCCTTCGAATTCCGGGCCGCCGAGGCCAAAGACGAGCCCGGGCTTGGTGCAGAATTGCCCGACGCCGAGCGTGATGGAATTCTTCAAGCCTTCAGCGATCTGCGCGCCGCGTTCACGCAACGCGCCGGGAAGAATGAAAAGCGGATTGAGGCTGCTCATCTCCGCGAACACGGGAATGGGATCGGGCCGCGCCGCCGCGGCATTGAAGAGCGAGCGGCCTGCCAGGCGAGAGCCGGTGAAGCCTGCGGCGCGCGTCAGCGGATGCTTCACCAGGGCGACGCCGATTTCGGAGCCGGCGCCGTGCAGCATGCTGAAGATCCCGTGTGGCAGACCGCACTTTTCCACGGCGCGCATGACCGCGCCGGCGACCAGTTCGCTCGTGCCGGGATGCGCCCGGTGCGCCTTCACAATCACCGGGTTGCCCGCGGCCAGGGCACTGGCGGTGTCTCCTCCGGCCACCGAAAAGGCGAGGGGAAAATTGCTCGAGCCGAAGACCACGACGGGACCCAGCGGGAGGAGCATGCGGCGCAGATCGGGGCGGGGGAGCGGTTTCCGATCGGGCAGCGCCGGATCGATACGGGCATCCACCCAGGAGCCTTCGCGCACGACTTCGGCAAAGAGCCGAAGCTGGCCGACCGTGCGCGCGCGTTCGCCGGCCAGGCGGTCAAGCGGCAGGCCCGTCTCGATGTTCGCCCGCTCGGGCAACGCCTCGCCCAGAGCGAGGATCTCTTCGCCGATGCGTTCGAGAAATGCGGCCCGCGCCTCGGGATTCGCTCGCCGGCAGGTGGCAAACGCCTCCTCGGCGTGGGTCAACGCGCGGTTTACGTCCTCAGGCACGCTCTCGTAAAAGTCGGGTTCGAGTTCGCTGCTATCGAGCGGGCTGGTGGCGCGGAAGGCGCGCCCACTGGTTTCGGCCGGCTTGCCGGCGATGATGCTTTTTCCGTGTAGGGTCATATCAATGAAGGGACGGCACTATAATCGTGGGTCATTCCGCGCGCAGCGAAAACCTGAAAATCGTTCCGAGCGCGACGAAAACCCAGTGGTCATCCTTCGCTCCGCTCCGGCTGACGTTCGTTCTCCTACGCCACCGCATTTTCGAGAACGCCCAGGCCCGCAACGCTGATGCGAATGACGTCGCCGGAAAGGAGCGTGAATTCGCCGGGCGGGATAATGCCGGTACCCGTCAGCATATAGCAGCCATGGGGGAACGTATTGTCGCGGTAGAGGTACCCAGCCAGTTCGTCAAATTGCCGCTTCATCTGGGCCAGCGCAGTGGCGCCGCTGAAGACCTCCGCGCCATTTCGCGTGATGCCGATTTCGATCGCGGTTTCGCGCGGCAACGGTTCGCGGACCACGAGGCCAGGTCCAAGCCCGCAGCAGGCGTCATAGACCTTGGCCTGTGGCAGATAGAGCGGGTTCTCCCCCTCGATGTCCCGTGAACTCATGTCATTGCCGATGCTGTAGCCGAAGATGTGTCCTTCCCGGTTGATGGCCAGGGCCACTTCCGGCTCGGGCACGTTCCAGCGCGAATCGCTGCGGATCCGCACCTTCGCGCCGTGTCCCACCACCCGGTGCGGCGTGGCCTTGAAGAAAATCTCCGGCCGGGGCGCGTCGTACACGCGATCGTAGAACGTGCCGCCGCCCGCGTCCTTCGATTCGTCGATGCGCGCATCGCGGCTGCGCAGATAGGTGACGCCGGCCGCCCAAACTTCCTGGCTCCCGATGGGCGCTAGGAATTCCGCCGGACGCCCCGCCGGCTCGGCGCGGCTGAGTTGTTCCTGTAACCAGCGCCCGGGATCGGCCTGGACGAAAAGTGTGTCGAACTGCTGCTCGCCGAGGCGAAAGCAATCTTCGCCCCGCCGGGCAAAAAGTCCTTCGGGCGAACGGTACAGGGTGGTGGGCGGGAGAGGCATTGGTGAAGCATGGGAGGACACTCATTGTCTCGCAAGCTTGCAGGCGCGGCCGGGAACACCCGGAGGGAACATCCAACATCTCCCTCTCCCGCAGTCGCGGGATCGGGACGGCTTCGCCGCAACATCCAACACCCAACATCCAATGGGCAAGTTCCGTACTTGTTCTGGAACGGGACGGCGGTATGTGCGGTGCATTTCACCGGTCTTATTTCCTTCGCCGCCGCAAACGGACGATTGCGCTTTTGCATTTCGCCCTCCGCAGTCTCTGGCCCAGCGGTGGGACTATTGGATGTTGGGTGTTGGATGTTGGACGTTCGGCGTGAGCCGCTCGGATGTTCGGCGTCAGCCGCTCCGCCTTTTCCGCTTCAAAGAAAACATTCCTTGCCCTACTCCTCTCACCGCCTTTCTTGCCCATGACTATGAAGATGTTGCCCTCGATTTTTGCGCTGCTCGCTTCCGCCGGGATGGCGGTTGGGCAGACGCCCCCGCCTCCAGCGCCCGCTCCGGACCAGCCGGACCAACCGGCGGAGATCAAGCCCTACGTTCTCAGCGACGAAGAGCGGGGCGCGGGCTGGCGACTCATCTTCGACGGCAAAAACAACTACGGCCTGCGCGGTCTGACCTACAACGATTTCATCAACCGCGGTTGGCGCATCGACCATGGCACCCTCTTTTGCGTCAAGGAAATCAAGGACATGGGTCTCATGACCGGCGGCCATCTGATCACGCTCGACCGGTACGACGATTTCGAATTCGCCTTCGAGTGGAAGCTCTCCGTCTCCGGCAAGTCGGGCATTATGTATTTCGCCGCGGGCACGCGTGAGAAGCCCGAGGGCTTCGTCTATTCGATCATCGACGACGTGCACAACCCCGATGGCCTCAAGGGTGGTCCGATCCGCCGCACCGGCGCGCTTTACAACATCATCCCGCCCGCCGAGGACAAGAAGCTCAATGGACCCGACCAATGGAACGAGGGCCGGATCATTGTCCAGGGAAACCACGTTGAGCACTGGCTCAATGGCGGCAAGGTCGTCGAGTACAACCTCGGGACGCCGGAGTTCCAGCGCCAACTCGCCGCCAGCCCCCTCAGAGGAGGCGCCTTGTGGGGCAAAAAATTCAAGACCGCCCTGGTGGTCGAGGATGACGGCGAGGAAGTCGAATTCCGCAACCTGCGCATCCGTCCGATCTATACTGCCGCGCCGGTAACGCCAGCCACGCCTGCCGCCGTGCGCCGATGAGGATTTGCGGCCGACCGCCGCGCCAGGTAGGGCGCACTGGCCCCAGTGCGCCGGGCGCGGAAGGGTGATCTTAACGTCCTTTTCGTGGTTACTCCTTCCTCTTCTTCCGATTGACGCGCCACCCGTTTTCGAGTGCTCTCAGTCTCCCACCAAGCCTCCCCGCCATGATCCATTCCCGTCTCCTGCCCATTGTCACTGCGTTCTCGCTCATTGCTTCCGCCGCGCTCGCCGCGGAACCGAACACCCTCACCCCGCAAGAAAAATCCGCCGGCTGGAAGCTGCTCTTCGACGGCAAGACCACGGATGGCTGGGTCGCCATCGGCAAGACCGCATTCCCCGACAAAGGCTGGTCCGTCGTCGAAGGAACGCTCTACCACATGAAGGCCGCCGGAGGCGGCGACATCGTGACCGCGGACAAATATGAGAATTTTGAGCTGACGTGGGACTGGAAGATCGGATTCGCCTCGAACAGTGGAGTGAAATACAACCTGCCCAACTCCGACAAAAACATCGGCTTCGAATATCAACTGCTCGACGACGAAAACGAGCCCGACGGCAAGCGCGGCGGGCGTCTGCACCAGACTGGCAGCCTTTACGATCTCATCGAGCCGCCAGCTGACAAGGACCTGAAGCCGATCGGCGAATGGAACTCCAGCCGGCTGGTGGTGAATGGCAACCACGTCGAGGAATGGCTCAATGGGAAGAAGACCGTGGAATTTGAAATGGGCAGCGACGACCTGAAAGAGCGGATTGCCAAGAGCAAATACAAGAGCGTGGCGGGCTTCGGAGTGAAGACCGCTTCCCCGATCCTCCTCCAGGACCATGGCGGCGATGTCTGGTTCCGGTCGATCAAGCTCCGCGGCCTGGACTCCAAATAGCCCGCGCGTTCGCGCCCATTACGCGATGTCCAGCGACGAGGAGCGGCTCCGCGACTGGATGGCCGCCGATCTCGCGGACATTGCCGCCACGCGCATGCCGTTCGGCAAATTCGGCCCGGCGCATTTCCCGCCGCGCGGTACGCCGATCTACGATCTGCCGGTCGAGTACCTGGCCTGGTTCGCCAGGCGCGCGAGCTTTCCCAAGGGCCGGCTCGGCGATCTCTTGCGCATCGTCCACCAGATGAAAGTCGACGGGCTGGATGAGGTGTTTGACGAGTTCCGTCGGCGGGCCGGGGGCAAGACGCCGCTGCGCACACCAAATCGCCAGGGAAATATCCATTTTGAGTGAGCGGTGCGTGGGAGGGTTCGTCCTCCTCACGGAGGTCATCCTGAGCGGAGCGAAGGATCTCTGATCTCTCATGGGCAGAGGCGGTAGCGGACGCGATCGCTCCGCGCCGCCTCCGCCCGCAGGAAGTCAGAGATTCTTCGCTATGCTCAGAATGACGGCGTTGTTTGGAAGCGCTCCGCGCCTCTCTGTGGCGATATGTCTCGCGATATCGTTAATCCCCCAACGCCTCCCGCATCTTCACGAGTTGCGCGTGTTTCTCCGACCAATCCTGTTCCCGCCGGCGATGTTCATCGAGCACCTTGGCTGGCACTTTGCCGGTGAAATTTGGATCGGCAAGCTTCGCGCGAACCTTGCCAAGTTCCTGCTCCACCTTCCCGAGTTCCTTCGCGAGCCGGTCGCGTTCCGCGGCGACATCGATGAGCCCTTCCAGCGGCAGGAATAGCTCGCCGAGTGGCGTCAGCGCCACCGGTGTGCCTTTCGGCGCGGTGAAATCGGCGGTCACGTCCAGCGGCTCGGCATTCAAAAGGATGCGCAGCACCTCGACGTCGTGCGGGACGAGCGACGCAGTCGGCCGCAAGACGAAACGCACGCGCTTGTTCGAGGCGATATTGCAATCCCGGCGCAGGCCGCGCCCGAGGTTCACCACTTCGTACTTTGCGGCGGCAAATTGATCCGCCGCGGCGTCCAGCCCAAAGTAGGCGCGTTCGTCCTCGCTGAACCCCGTCGGCCACGGTGCAGTCATGATCGTTCGACCGCCTTGATCGGCAGGTAGGTCACTGTCGAAACCCATTCCGTGCCACAGTTCCTCGGTAATGAACGGTAGAAACGGATGGAACATCCGCAGTGTGTGGCTGAGCACGAAGTCCAGCACGGCGAGCGCGTTGGCTTTGAGGGCTCCGTTGGTCCCGTGGAGCGCGGCCTTGGTTGCTTCCAGGTACCAATCGCAGAACTCGCTCCAGAAAAATCGGTAGAGGGTACTCGCGGCATCGCTAAAGCGGTATTCCTCGAGCGCCGCAGTCACTTCCCGGATCGCCGCATCGAGCCGCGCGAGAATCCAGCGATCGTCACTGGTCAGCGCCGCGGGCTGAATTTCGCCTTCGGTCGCGCCACCCTGCATCTGCCGGAAACGCGCGGCATTCCAGAGCTTCGTGCAGAAATTGCGGCCGAGCTCGACGTTTTTCTCGTCGTAAATGATGTCGGCGCCGAGCGGGGCGCTCCGCATCACGCCGAAGCGCAGGGCGTCCGCGCCGTACTGGGCGATGAGGTCGAGCGGGTCGGGCGAATTGCCTTTGCTCTTCGACATCTTGTCCCCCTTTTTGTCGCGGATGATGCCGGTGAAATAGACATTCCGGAACGGCATCTCGTCCATGTATTCGAAGCCGGCCATGATCATCCGCGCGACCCAGAAGAAGATAATGTCCGGGCCGGTCACGAGATCGGTGGTCGGGTAGAACTTGGCGAGCGTCTCTGTCTTCTCCGGCCAGCCCATCGTGGCGAACGGCCAGAGCCAGGAGCTGAACCATGTGTCGAGCACGTCGGGGTCTTGAATTAATCCCAATCCCTTAAGTCGCTGCACTCCAGCATCCGAAAATGTGGCGGCGGTTACATCAAAATAGGAGGCTTCGTCTGAGGGCGAGATAACCCAGATAATCTCTGATCCATCATCGAGTTCCTCGATCTCACCGCAAGATACCCGGAGGTTCATTGCGGGTTCATAAAGATGTCGGCCGAGCGAATAGATCGAAACTCGACCGCGCCACACAGGAATTCGATGCCCCCACCACAGCTGGCGCGAGATGCACCAGTCCTGGATATTCTCCATCCAGTGGTCGTACACCTTCGCCCAGCGATCCGGAAAAAAGCGCATTTTTCCGGGCAGGGTGGGCGTCCCGCCCGCCATCTCTGGCGTCCTGCCGGAGATAGTCGAGCCGGCTTCCGCCGAAGGCGGCTGTTTGGAAGGGTCAGGCGGGACGCCTGCCCTACCCGAGACGCAAGCCCGCGCCTGCTCCACGCTCGGGTACTTCAAAAACCACTGCTCGCTCAGCCGCGGTTCGATCGGCACGTCGGCGCGCTCGCTGTAACCGACGTTGTTCTGATACGGCTCCTCCTTTTCCAGTACGCCCAACTCCCGCAGCTGTTCGGCGGCGACTTTGCGGGCCTCGAAACGGTCCAACCCCACCAGCGACTCGCCGGCCAGGGCGTTCATCGTGCCGTCGGGATTCATGATGTCCACCACTGCCAACCGATGCCGCTGGCCAATCTCGAAGTCGGCCTTGTCGTGCGCGGGTGTCACCTTCAAGACCCCGGTCCCGAACTCGAAATCCACATGCTCGTCGCCGACGATCGGAATGCGCTTCTGCTCGTCGGGAATCTGCGCGGGGAGGGGACGGCGCACGTGCTGGCCGACCAGGTGGGCGTAGCGCGTATCCTTTGGGTTCACCGCCACGGCGGTATCGCCGGGGATGGTCTCCGGCCGGGTCGTGGCGATCGTCAGCCAGGTGCCGGGCTGCTCGACCACTTCCACCTTGAAATAATAGAGCATGCCGTTCTGCGGCTTCATGACCACCTCCTCGTCGCTGAGCGCCGTGAGCGATGCCGGACACCAGTTCACCATGCGTTTGCCGCGGTAGATGAGGCCTTTCTTGTAGAGGTCCACGAAGACCCGTGACACGCACTGCGAGTACGCCGGATCCATCGTGAAGCGTTCGCGCGACCAATCGCACGAGGCGCCCAGCTTCTTGAGCTGCTCGATGATGATTCCACCGTATTTCTCCTTCCACTCCCAAATCTTCGCCACCAACGCCTCGCGACCGAGGTCGTCGCGATGCCTCATCGTGCCGTCTTTGCGGAGCGCCTTCTCCACGGCGCTTTGCGTGGCGATGCCGGCATGGTCGGTCCCCGGCAGCCAGAGCACTTCCTGGCCGAGCATCCGTGCCCGGCGGGCGAGGATGTCCTGGATCGTATTGTTGAGTACGTGTCCGAGCGTCAGGACGCCCGTCACATTTGGCGGCGGAATGACGATCGAATACGCCGGACGTTTGTCCGAGACCCGCGCGGGATCGGCCTGGAAACAGCCGTTCGCCAGCCAAAAATCGGACCACTTCGCCTCGACGGCGTTGGGCTCATAGATCTTCGTGAGTTCGGACATAGGGGCGCGCAATTTGCCGCGCCCGCGACGCTTTGGCAAACGCGGAGGAGGTGGAATTCGCGCCACCGTAAAATCACTTGCGAAGCGAGGCTTGGCCGCTACGTTGCGCGCCTCATGCGACGGGCCCTGCTTCTGGGGATTGCACTGCTACTGTGCGTCACCGCATCCACACATGCACAATGGACGCTGTATAAAATCGGCGGGCGCGATTATGTGCCTTTGGAGAATGTGGCAACCTTCTACGGATTGGGCCACGTCGTGCGCACGGGCAACGATACCACCATGGAATTTGGCGCTCGCAGCCTGAAAGGGGGCGTCGGCTCGGTGGAATTCTATATCAACCGGCTGAAGTTTAACCTCAGCTACCCGATTATTGAGTACGAGGGCGTCCCGGTGCTCTCCCGCATGGACCTGACGAAGGTCATCGAACCGGTCTTGCGGCCGCAGAAAATCAAAAACGCCGAGTTGATCGATACCATCGTGCTGGATCCCGGCCACGGCGGCCACGACAACGGAGCCGCCTCGCTCTACGGTTTCGAAAAGGACTTTACCCTGGATGTGGCCAACCGCGCGCGAATCCTTCTCATTCAAGCCGGCTACAAGGTGGTGATGACGCGGACCAATGACACCTTCATTCCCCTGAACGATCGAGTCCGCATCGCCAACCAGTACGCAAACGCGCTCTTCATCAGCGTCCATTTCAATTCCGGGGGCACCGGCACCGGCCTGGAGACCTATACGCTGGCCCCGCGAGGCGTGCCGTCGATGATGGCCGACGGCCCGCGCATCTCCGACTACGAACAATGCGCCGGCAACGTCAACGACCCGGAGAACATCGCCCTGGCCACGGCGACGCATGCGGCCCTCGTCGTGCGTTCGCGGATGTACGACCGCGGGATCAAGCGTGCCCGTTTCGTCGTCATCCGCGACATTACCATTCCGGGCGTGCTGATCGAAGGCGGATTCCTGAGCAACGATTTTGACGCCCGGCTCATAGCCCTGCCGGCCTACCGCCAGCAAATGGCGAGCAGCATTGTCATGGCGGTGCAGAACTACCGGCGCGCGGTGGTCCCGCAGACCGGGGATACCGTGGCGCACAACACCGCCACCGAGGGTCCGCGCGTGGAAACCAATTCGCCCATGCTGCGCGGCGGCCCGCCGCCGGCCCTGAACGACGCCGGGCCCACGGTCATCACCCCCACCAACGCGACGGGACGGAACTGATCGGCGGGTCACGCCCTCTCCGGAGGCAGGACAGACTGGCCTTGGTCGTCCGCGTGGACGCGTCGCAGATCGCGGAGTCCGCACCGAATTTTGCTGGCGCGGCGAGCCCCCTTCGCGCTTCATCCATTCCCCGATCCCATTCGACATGGCCCTCGCAACGTCCGACATCAAGACTCAGATTACCCCGTGCCCGGTCGGCGTTTACGATAGCGGTTACGGCGGACTCACCGTGCTGCGGCAATTGCGGCGTGTCCTGCCCGAACTGGACTATCTTTACCTTGGCGACTCCGGCCGCGCGCCGTACGGCGGCCGGGACGTCGATACCATCCTCGATTTTGCCGAGCAATGCGTCGAGCGGCTCTTCGCCGAAGGCTGCCGGGCGATCGTCGTTGCCTGCCACACTGTTTCCTGCGTCGCGCTCCGGCATCTTCAGCAACGCTACGGCTCGGCCGAACGCCGCATTTTGGGTGTGACCATCCCCGCCGCGGAAGCCGCCGTTGCCCGGACGCGCGGGCACATCGGTTTCTTCGGCACCGCCCGCACCGTGGCGTCGCACACCTTCCGCACGGAGGTGCACAAACTGAGCGCGGAGGTGCGCGTCACCGAAGTGGCCGCGCCTTTGCTGGCGCCGATCGTCGAGGAGGGCTGGGAAGACTCCGAAATTGCCCGGCTCGCCGTGCAACGCTACCTGGCGAAGTTGAATGGGGTCGATACGCTGGTCCTCGGCTGCACGCACTATCCGCTGCTCGAGCGCCCGTTCCACGAACTCACGCCACCGGAAGTGGCCGTTCTCAATCCGGCGCCGGAAGTGGCGGCGCGGTTTCGCACCTGGCGCGAGCGGCACCCCACCTTGGCGCCGGCGGGCGCCGGGCGTCTGCGCGTGCTTTCCAGCGGCGATTCCGACCGGTTTGCCACGCACGGGGCCCGGTTTCTGGGGGAAACGCTGCCCCCGGTCGAGCACGTTGCCGAACAAAACGGCCGCCTCACTCTGAGTCCGGAGGGGAGTGAACCGGTGGGCCAGGTGGTGCGGGGTGGCGGTCCTGTGGGGGTGGTTTTTAAGACGCCCTCTTAGGAGTAAGAACCTGCCGGGAGGACCCCCCCACCCTCCCGTGGCACAGAGCGTGCAGTAGGAATCAGCCTTGCCCATGCCAGCAGCCACCGTCAGTCCCGTCGCGGACTCCGCCCCGCCGCGTCCGCGGATGCCGGAGTCGCGCGTGGTCGCCTACGTGGTGCTTGGCCTGGTCGCGGCGGTGGTCTGCGCGTACGCCCTCATCGTCCGGGCGGATTTCATTAATTACGACGACAACAATCACGTCTTCGAAAACCCCCTCGTGAAGGCGGGTCTCTCCTGGCATGGCCTCGCCGATGCCTTCCGGTTCCACGCCAGCTTGTGGATTCCGCTCACGTGGATTTCGTTCATGACCGACGTCAGCCTTTTCGGCCTGAATCCCGGCGCCATGCACGGCGTGAATCTGGCCTGGCACACGGCGAGCACGGTGCTGCTCTTTTTCACCTTGCGGCGGATGACGGGCAGCCTTTGGGCGAGCGCCTTTGTGGCGGCGCTTTTCGGCCTGCATCCGTTGAACGTCGAGTCCGTGGCGTGGGTCGCCGAACGCAAGAGTGTGCTCAACACTTTCTTCTGGTTCGCGGCCATCGCGGCGTATGCCCGCTACGCGGAAAGACCGCGCGTCTTGCCGTATGTCGCGGCGCTCGCCGCCATGGCCCTGGCGTTGCTGGCCAAGCCCATGGCTGTGACCCTGCCCTGCACGCTGTTCCTGCTCGATTTGTGGCCGCTGAAGCGCCTCCACACGATCGGCTGGCGGCGGCTTCTGCTGGAAAAGGTCCCGTTCTTTTTGCTCTCGGCGGGATCCTGCTGGATGACCATGCACGCGCCGCGCCAGGAGGCGGTGGTGACAACGGAAACGCTGTCGGTGGCTTCCCGGGTCAGCAACGCGCTCGTCTCCTATGTGGAGTACCTGCGGAGTCTCTTTCTGCCGGTGAACCTCGGCGTCTTTTACCCGCATCCCATCCATCCCCAACCCCTCCTCGCCGGCGCCGCTGCCGTATTCCTCGCCGCCATCACCGGCTTCGCCCTCTGGTCCTGGAAAAAGCGGCCGTACTTGCTCGTGGGCTGGTTGTGGTTTCTCGGGGTGCTCGTGCCCGTCATCGGTCTCGTGCAGGTCGGTTCCCAGGCGCGTGCCGATCGCTTCTGCTATGTGCCGGAGATCGGCATATTCCTGGCCGTCACCTGGCTGGTGAAAGAGCGCTGGCCGCAAGCCGCGTCCGTGTGGCGCGCCATCGCCGCGGCGGTCCTCCTGGCCTGTGCGCTTCTGACCGCGCAGCAGGTCACCTATTGGCAGGACGGCGCGACGCTTTTCGAGCACACCATCGCGGTGACGAAGAACAACGCTTGCGCTTACGCCAACGCCGGGTTGCACCGCGCGCGTGCGGGTGATTCGACGAAGGCCATCGCGCACTACCAGGCCTCGCTGCGCATCCTGCCCGATCAATCCATGATCTGGCGGGAGTTCGGCGTGGAGCTGCTGAAGATTGGCAAGCCGCAGGATGCGGTGGAGGCGTTTCGCATGGGTTTGCGTTACACACCGACGGACATGGAGGCGCACTACCAGCTCGCCATCGCCCTCCAAAAGAATGGCGCCATGAAGGAATCGGCGACGGAATGCCGGGATCTTGTCCGCGATCTGCCCGGGTCCGCCGGCGCGCACTACTATCTGGCCCGCGCGCTGGAAGGCCAGGGCCAGCACGACGAGGCGCTGGCGCAATTGCGGCAGGCCGCACAGATTGCCCCCGATCATCCGGTGATTGCCCCGGCGCTGCGGCAGGTCGAGGCGGGAGCGACGGGGTTGGGGGCTTTTCCGGAGTTGTAGCGGGGGGGATGAGGGGCTGCGGCGGTGTTCGGTACTTAATCTTAATTCCAGGGGATCGGAATTGGATTAAGATGAGGATGAAGAGCCATCGGTCACTTTTTCACCTCCTCAACAGACAAAAACCATCGCCTGTATCGCTTACCTCTGTGAAACTGCAATGCCCGCCGCGTGGACCATCAATCGCCCTCAGAATCCTGGCAAACCTGGCTCGAAGCCGGCGGCCGGCGTTTTCTGCTTTTTGCCCGCGACCAGACACGGAGTGAGGCTGATGCGCACGACGTGCTCCAGGATGCGCTGGTCGAGAGTTGGCGGCGTCATGGCCATGCCCCGCCACCGGATGCCCTGGTTTTCGCCACGATCCGCCGCCGGGCGATCGACCTGGCCAGGCGCGACCAACGGCGTGAGCAACGCGAACTCGCCGCGCCGGAGTGGTTCACCGCGAAACCGGAGGAGCCCGGCCTCGACGCCGAGCTGGAGCGCGCCGTGAAAGCGCTGGCTCCCCATTTGCGGGAAGTGGTGGTGCTCAAGACGTGGGGCGCGCTGACTTTCCAGGAAATCGCCGCCACGCTCAACGTGCCGCTCAACACCGCGGCCTCGCGCTATCGCTATGCGCTCGAATACCTGCGCGAGTCGCTCAAGGAGTTGCGGCCATGAACGACGAGATCGAGCAACGTCTGGCTGCCCTCCGCCCGGTTGCCTTCCCGCCGGAACTGCAAGCCCGCCTCGCCGAACCGCCCGCGGCGCAACTTGCCGCTCGCTCCACCGCGCGCGGCAAAATCCGCTGGCTTTGGGCCCTCGCGCCGTTGAGCGCCGCGGCGCTGTGGTTGCTCGCGCCCGCGCTCGAACGTCCGGCCCGGCACGCACCACCGTCCGCCCGTGCACCGCAGCCGTCGGACTTTCACGTGTTCCTGCCCGTCCAGGAAACGAGCACGCTCGTGGGCGTCGAGGATCTCACGGTCCTCGACACGGAGCCCGAGCATCCCATCCGGCTGGTGCGCGCCACCTGGATTGATGATGTCACCTACGCCGGCGACGACGGCCGCTCCACCATCCACCACCGGCAACCGCGCGCCCAAATTATCCCGATCTCCCTCGAAGTTTACTGACCTCAATTCTTAACCCTACTCTTTGCCGAGCGGAGCGAGACGCCCATGGCGCAACGGGGGCAATCCCCCGGATTGCCGGTCGAAGGAAGAGTCGGAGTAAGATTAAGATTAAGATTAAGAACCCCCGCCAATTCGCCAACCACACCATGAAAACACCCATCCTCCTGTCCCTCCTCGCCCTCGCCGGTTCAACCGCTTTTGCCGCCGATCCGAATTCCACACCGCAGCCTCCTCCCGGGGTGAAGGTGGTCCCACCGAAACCGCCGACGAGCGTCCCCGTACCGGCCGGGTCGAGCCCAGCCGCGGAAGTCAGCGGCAAAGCCACGATCACCATCGATGTGGGCGGAAAAAAGGTGACTCGGGAAATCGATCTCGGGAAGGCCATGCAAATCAAGGTTGGGGATGTTACCACCACCCAAGTCGACTCCGGGAAACCCAAGGGCCCCGCCGAGGTGCGCACCTGGCTCGGCGTCGCCACCGACGAACCCGCTGACGAAGTGCGGGCGCAACTTCCCGTCGCCATTGGCACGGGCCTGCTGGTTCGTGAGGTCGTCGCCGACAGCCCTGCGGCGAAGGCTGGGCTCGAAAAGAACGATGTTCTTACCCGGCTCGATGACCAAATTCTCACGAATCCGGGCCAGCTTCGGGCGCTCGTGGGCCTGAAGAAGGACGGCGATACGGTCCATTTGGCCTATCTGCGGAAAGGGCATGAGGCTTCTGTCGAGGTCAAGCTTGCGACGCACGCCGAGGAGAACGCCGGCGATTTGCCGGGCGGGACCGGCAAACTTCTCTTGAACAAGGTCATTGAGAAAGCCGCGGGCGCCGGCGTGGCGGGCCTTGTCGCACCCTTGGTTCTCGAGTCCTATGCCGCCTTCGACAAGGACGGCAATTTAACGCTTAATGCGCAGCAAGGCCAGCCTGGTGCGGGCCAGGATGGGGCCGTGGCGAATTTGCAACCAGTCGGGTCATGGGTGATCTCGTCCGCGGCGTCGCGTGCAGGCAACGACGGGGCCGCGAGCAATGAGCAATGGCACCTCTATCTCAACGGCGCGCATGCCGACGTGACCGAACCGATGAAGCAATTGGGGAAGACCCTCCGCGATGCCGGCGCCAGTGAACAAGTCATCGCGCAGACGAGGCAAGCCGTCGCGGATGCGATTGCGCAATTGCAGAAGGCCTTGAGCGATGCCAGTGCGCCGAAAGACGAAATCCAGCGCAACGCCCGGAAGGCCCTGGAGGAAGTGCGCAGTGCGATCGAGCAAACGTGGCGGTCCGAAGAAGGGGAAGCCAGCAAGGAACCGCCGCGGGTCGCCCCGAAAACGACGCCGTAATCGCGGCGCTGAGGTAGGGCGCACTGGCCCCAGTGCGCCGCGAGTGGGGGGATCATCGCCTGCGGTTCTGGTGAAGCGGACGCTTGGGGCCAAGCGTCCCTACCTCTTCTTCGTTCCCGTGCCACAACGGGCAAAATGCAGCAGATCTATCCCGCCGCCGCGTCGATGGTAATCGACGTCTTTACCGAATTGGCGATGAAGCAATCTTCGTGGGCGCGGTGATGCAGACGATCGAGATCCGTGGCCGTGGGAATCTTTGAGCCCGTCCAGACAATCTGCGGTCGTAAAGTCACCGCGCTTACCCACATCGCTCCACGTTCGTTCTTCGCCAAAACGCCGACGGCTTCGTCGCGATAGCTTTCCGCCTGGAAACCGTCCTTCGCCGCGAACCAGAGAAAGGTGAGCATGTGACAGCTCGCAATCGAGGCGACGAAGGCCTCCTCGGGATCGACGCTGGCGGCGTTCGACCATGGCGCGGGCACGATGCCGGGTGAGGGCGATGCCGGAACGCTCAGACCGCCGTCAAAGGTCCACGTATGTTCCCGCGAATACCGGCCCTTGAGAAAGTCCGGCCCGCCATCCTTCCAGTGAATGATCGCTTTGTACTCGTGCATTATTTCTTCAATTGCTGGTCGAAAAACTGGAGGATGAGTTTCTGCTGCGCGTCGGGATCCGGGTCCGCGGGCGGGTCGCCGGGTTTGTTCGGGCGCAGGCCGTGACCGCCGTTCTTCACCCGGACCAGTTCATAAGGTACGCCCGCCTTTTTCAAGGCGCCGGCCATTTCTTCGGCCTGGTGGATCGGGACGAGAGTGTCCTGCTCCCCATGAAAAATGAGGAAAGGTGGGGTCTCGCCGGTCACGTGCAAGGCCGCGCTGGCCTGCTGCCACGCGTTCGTTTTCGCGTCGTAACCGCCGCCGAAGAGCTTGATCAGGCCCGGGTGATCCTCCATCACGGTGCCGATGGTTGGCCGGCCCGCGGGTGTGAAATCCACCGGCCCGGCTTCGTCCACCACGGCTTCCACGCTGCTGCTCACACCGGGGAAATCGCCGACGTCGAGACTGCTCTCCGCGCCCAGCGTCCCGAGGCAGGAAACGAGATGGCCGCCGGCACTGTGGCCCATGACGCCGATTCGCTTCGGGTCGATGTGATACTTTTCCGCGTTGGCGCGCAGCCAGCGGACGGCGAGCTTGCAATCTTCGATCTGCGCCGGCCAGGGAGCTTCGCCGCTGAGGCGATACTCGACCGTGCCGACGAAGTAGCCGTTTTGCGCGAGGTTCATGGGCAGGTACCCCTTGTGGGTGCCGCCGGCCCAACCGCCGCCGTGGATGAGCAGCACCGCGGGCATGGGTTTGTCAGGCGTTTGCTTTGGGTGCGCGATGTCGACGTGCAAGTCGGTGCCGTCAACAGTGCCATAGACCACATCTTCCAGCACTTCGACACCGTCGGGCGGATGGTACGGGTGCCGGGCTCCGGTTTTGGGCGCGGGTCCCTTGAGCTTCTCGATGAGGAATTGGTCGATGCTCGCGTGCTTCACGTCGGGCGCGCCGGGATAGACCAGTTCGCATTCTGCGCCGAGGCGGTGCAGTTTCTCCTGCAATCTCACGCCGTAGTTCGCGGTGTGCGTGGGGTCTTTCTGCTCCTGGCCGAGTGCGGGCGGCGCACCGTAGATCAAGTAGATAGGCGGGTCGTCGGCGCTGGCGTGTTCGATGGGCGAGTACTCCTTGATCCACGGGAGCAGCTCCTCGCGGTGGGCGAGGAATTCCGCGAAGCGCGTGTCGCGCGTTTTGAGGTCATTCGGGTCCATAAAGCCGAAGGCGTGGCCGCCGTAACGGCTGTTCGGAGTCCAGACCTTGAGCTGTTGCGGGTCGAGCGAAGTCTGGGCGCCATTGACGGCGGCGCACCACAGGCGCGTGGATTCGCGGGCGATGGGATCGCTGCTCTTGGGGTCGGCCATGTCGTCGTGCATGGCCAGCCAGATGCTCGAGCAGGCGCCCGCCGAACCGCCCGAGGCGCCGATGCGCTGTTTGTCGATGTTCCATTCGGCGGCTTTGCCGCGGACGAATTGCAGGGCCCGCGCGGCGTCCTCGAGCGGCGCTTTCACCGGCGGCTTCACGCCCGCCAATTGCGCCTGCCAGGAATAGCGGTAGTTGATCGAGACCACGGAGATGCCGGCGGCGAGGTACGGCTTCACCCCAGGTCCGGACCGGCCCGCTTTATCACCCGCCACCCAGCCGCCGCCGTGGATGAAAAAAAGCAGCGGCGTTGGTTTGTCCGATTCCGCTTTGTAAAAATCGAGGACCTGCCGCTCGTGCTCGCCATAGTGAACATTGGCGAGCGTGGGCACGGGCAGTGAGGGGTCCGGCGTGGCGGTGGGCGGTGCTGGCGGCGGGGTGGCCGGTGCGGCAGGCGTGTCCGCGGCCAGGGAGTGACCGGCGAAACTGCAGAGCAGCGCCGCGGCTAGAAGAGGGGAGAAACGTGGATGCATGGCGAGGAAACCGGATTCGCTGGGTTTTTCTTGGGGTGGAGATGGGAGATCGGAGATGGGTCAATGGCGGGAGCGGAGGACGTTGCGAGTGTGGGTGCGGACGAATAAATGAAGTAATCTTGTAAAGCACAGAGGGGGAGAGTAAATTTCGCCAATCAACCCACAGGGGTCACGGGCGGGAATCCAAATGGGAAAGATCAAATGAAACCGAATACCGCCAAAGTTCTGATCCGGATCCTCGGCACGGTCGCTGGCTTGCTCGGCGTTGGCTTGCTTTGCTTTGCGCCGTTTGTGTTCTACCGCTCCATCACCGAGCAAAATCCCGTGATGATTGCCTTTGCCGTATTGCCGCTGGCCCTGGCTGCTTACTTTCTCTACGTCGCCTACCTGGTGTGGTTCCGGTTTTCACCGCTCGCGGTTAGGCACGTTTGCGGAGCGCTCGGCTTCTACGCGCTGACACTCCTCACGAAGCTGTTCGACCCCATGCGCGACTCGGGCGTCCCGTGGAGGAGTTGCGCATTTCTCGGCTGCCTCGTGGCGGTTTTTCTGGCTTACCGGTTCGCGAGCGGCCGCTTGAGCCGTTGGCTCTTTCCGGAGAGCCCTTCCGGAGTTTCGTCGATCTGATGGTCGCCCCGGCAGGAGACCACGGCAGCGTTACGGTGGAAGGCCTCATTTCGTAATTCTCCGCAGACTGATTCCCGAGTCCATCTGTCCGGCGGTGGGCGCGAAGCGGCCGTCTGGCTGGCGGGCGAGGAAGAGACGAAAGGTGGCTTTTTCGTCCGGATCGAAACGGACGAAAGTCGGTCCAGGGCCGTCGTTCTCCTGCCCTTCGGCTTCGTAATGGTGAACGATGACCGTCTTCGTGGCGGGGTCGCCTTTCACCACCTCGGTCACGTCAAATGTCGTTTCGACGCCGACCACCGGCTGACGCCCGAGTTTTGTGTGCTCTTCCTTTTCCGCGGTGCCGGTGGGAGTGCCAACGACCACCAGACTGGACTTGTCGAGGAGTTCCTTGTCCGACCATTTGTGAACCGGCCCCCCGTTAACAAGTCCGGTCGAGACGAAGACCAATACTGTGGAGAGAATGAAGGAATGACCTGATTTCATCGTTCGTGGGTTCGGTGCGAGTGCGGCGCGCTAGCGCGAGTCGGCACGGAGGAGAGCAGTTCCCTGCAGCGCTTAGGTGGCGTTGTTGACGATGCGCTGAATCCAAGCTTCAAAGTTTTCGTGGCTGCCTTGCGCCGGCTCAGTAATCTCGGAACCGGTTGAGGGGATGTCCACTGAAAATGACTTCCGCACCCAATCTTGAAAAACTGGATTGGCGCCTTGTCCGGTTGGCGGTACGGACAAATCCTCGAAGCCGATCTCGTTGTAGCCAACAGCTAGCAAACGAAGAAACTGAACAAAGTCGGGAGCCAACACAAAGTTATTCACACCCTCCGATCCCATGTAGATGATCGGCGTGCGCCCGTCGTCCTGGAGCCAGACGGCATACGGTGAACCGTCGGCCCCTGCGCCAAACATCCCAAAACGATCCAGAATGGTGTCCGTGCCGAACCAATGGCTTATGGCTCCATAGGTGTCGGCGCGAAGGACAAAACAGCCGCTGATGGGGTAGCCAGAGTTCTTGAGCCACTCGCGCAGAAGTCCTAAAGCGTCAGGAATCGCAATGGTGCTCGGAAATGTCTGTTCGTAGTCCGAGGGCTTCATCGTGTTCGTCGCTGCCGATCTGGGCTCAACGACAGTAGAGCAGTGGGTACGACAGTCGGAGCCGTTCGCTACACCGCATTATACGCCGCCTTTTCATTTCTTTGGGGGAAATCGTTCCTGCTCAAAGCTATCAGTCCCCGCTACGCGACCGAAGGCGGAGCCAAAATCGGCGCCCAGATGCGGAATGATAGATGGATCGTAATTGCAAACGGTGTTCACCTCATAAATTGCCCAATTGTCGGGATTGTCGGCATATTCCTGCGATTCATCGCCCGACATGAATGTCCATCCGCTAAAAACCTCCTTATCTGGCTGATCGCGAAACATATAACCGACCTTCAAACCATCCACCATGATACGATCGGTCGCGAAACAGGCACCCAGGTTTGGAATGAGGCGTTGAATTTGATCAGCGGGGATCTTGAACTTCTTGTTGAGGGGATTCATTTATTCGAAAAGCGCGTCGTCCTGGCTTAACGTGCAATCAGGCCGTCCGAAGGGCCTTTTCTTGGTCATTCTGGTCTGGTGAGCTGACACCATGGACGCGGGATTTTAGGTAGGCACCCTGGATGGGGCAATTCGGAATTTCGGCGCAGCGTGAGCCGCGTCGCCGTTACCCTCCCCCTGCCGGGAAGCAGAGCTTCCCCGACAAAGTGCATTACGAAGTCCTCAACTTCGTAACGAGGGGAACTTTGTACCGAGGGGGACCAGAACCCGCTTGGGATGGGAAACCGCAGCAGGTCGCGGCGCGCGATGGCACTGTGGGCGGGCTACGCTTTGCGAAGTGACCTCCGAAAGCGGCGGTGCACCGCCGCACCAAAACGCTGGCGCGCGGGATATACAAATCTGTTTCCTACGCCTTAGGTTGATGGATATGCGCGATGGCGGGACGCGATTCAGAGATTGGACGCCTGCGGCGTGGGTGATTTCCATGTCGCTCGGAGCGCGACATTCACCGAAGCTGGACGCCTGCGGCGTGCATGTTTGTCATGTTCCCGCGCCTGCAAGACTACATCCGCCGAGGTAGGCTATGGCTTCGCGAATTTGCGGGCGAAGTCGCGGACGGAGCGGGTGAAGGTCCAGTCGGCGGTTTCGGGGAGGCATTTGGAAGGGGCGTCGATCCAGCTTTCGATGACGAAGGCATCGGGGTGGCCGTCGTTCTCGGCGTAATTGTAGCCTTGTTCGAGGGTGGAGACGTACCAGGTGCTGTCATCGGCGAGGCCGCGTCGCTGGAGGGATGGATAGCCGGCAGCCCAGTAGATGAGTTGGAAAGGCAGCTTCTTCTGATGGCACCAGCGGTCGAGCTGGCGGAGGTCTTTCCAGGAGCCTTTGCTGCCGACGACGAAGTGCAGCCAGTCGACATCGATGCGATAGAAATCGAGTCCGCGCACGTTCTTTTCGGCGAGCCGTTGGTTGAGCGCCTCGATCCAATGTTCGTGCTCTTCGACAGGGGTGAACGGGTAGGCCTCGATGTCGCCGATGAGCATTTGGGGATAATTCTGCCGGACCAGGGCGATGTAGTCGGCGGTTTGCTCGACGGCGTAGTCGTCGGATTCGCGAAGGTCGTTGCGGGTGCAGACCAGCGGTTCGTCCATGGCGATGGCGTAGAAGTCCGCTCCCAGCTTTTGCAGATTCTCCCAGTTGTTCCTTTCCTTGGCGAAGCATTCGGCGCCGGTCTTGCCCCACGGTTTGAGCGCGCCGACTTCCATGGCGAACTTGAGTTTCCAATCCCGCATTTGCGCGAACCAGCGGGTGAGTTCGTCGTCCTTGAAATCGTGTTTCAGGGTGAGGTCGGTGGTGAAGAGGACGTCCACGAGGGAGCGCGTTTCCTTCCAATCATCGGGGTGCTCGAAGAGGTCGCGGAAGGCTTTGCCGGAGTCGTGACCCGGGGGGCTCATCCAGACGGTGGCGGTGGGCTTGGGTGGGGTGGGCGATTGCGCCGCAGTGGAGAGCTGTGAGACGGAAAGGGCGAAGACGGCGAGGGTTGAAGGGAGAAAGCGAGTCACGCCGCAGGAAATCCGATTGGAGGGAGTTTGATAGGGGGAATCGTGGCTAGGGCTGTTGGGGCCGCTGGCTTTCTGGGGATGATGCAGGGTCCCGCCGCGGCCCTTTGGGCAGCCCGCGGGCTAGCCACTCACTCCATTCGAGTTTGCTCCCAAGCGGCGCGCCCAAGTGCAACTTGGGCGCGAACGCGAGAAACATGCACGTGCGCCCATGTGTTGTCCCTCGTTCCCAAGCTCCAGCTTGGGAACGCCATTGGGAGCGAAGTTGCACTTCGCAGGGAGGGGTGTCCGCTGGTGGAAGCGCAGCTTTCGGAAGCTCGGCTTTTGACCCACCGCTCGACATTGGAGCGTCGGCCGAATGTGCGTTCCCAAGCTGGGGTTTGGGAACGAGGACCGACATGTTTTGAGAGGCAACCTCCGAAAGCGCCGGAGCACCGGGCGCACTCCGAGACGCTGTCGCGCTCCAGGTAAGGCACTGGCGTTGACAGTTCAAGTTTCCGACAACGCCCAGAACTTCCGCGCCGCTTCGCTCCAGTCGCGGTTTTGCACGGCGCGATGGGCTTCGATGCTCATGGCCTGGCGCAGGCTCGAGTCGTCGGCGAGTTGCTGGACGCGGCGCGCGAAATCGTCGGCATCGAGTGCGCGCGTGATGAAGCCGGTGCTGCCGGGATCGATCAAATCCTTGGGGCCGCCTTGATCGGAGACGATGCAGGGCACGCCGGAGGCGAGGGCTTCGAGAATGACGTTTCCGAAGGTATCGGTGGTGCTCGGGAAAAGAAAGAGATCCGAGGAGGCGTAAGCGCGGGCGAGTTCGAGGCCGGCGAGATAGCCGGTAAACGTCGCCTCCGGCAGCAGGCTGCGCAGTTCCTTGAGGTAGGGTCCGTCGCCGACGAAGGCCAGGGCGAGGTTGTCGCGATTGAGCTTCGCCCACGTGTGGACGATCACGTCGAGGTCCTTTTCCTTCGACACCCGGCCCGCGTAGAGGAGCACCAGACGGCCGCGGGGAATGCCGCGTTTCCGCCAGAAATCCGGGTCGCGACGGGAGGGATGAAAGAGCGTGGTGTCGAGTCCGCGGGGCAGGATGCGGATGCGGTCAGCGGGAATGCCGCGCTCGGTCCAGGCGCGGCGATAGCTTTCGCTGTTCACATAGAGCAGGTCGTGCTGCTCGTAGAACCACTTCATGTAACTCCAGGTGAGGGTCTCGAGAAAATTGTCGTCGGTGAGGATGCGGACGTACTGGGGAAAATCGGTGTGATAAATCCCGCTGGTGCGCAGGCCGAGCATCTTGCCCGCCAGCACCGCGGTGAGGCCGACCGGGCCGGGCGTGCTCACGATGAGTTCCGTAAAACCCTCCCGCTGAATGTAGTCGATCATTTGCAGGACCGGCGGAAAGCTCAGCTTCTGGAGTTCATATTCCGGGAGTTCAAACTCGCCCACGGGCGTAAAATTCTTGATCGGGATGCCGGTGATCGTCGTGACGTCGCGCGAAGTGATGACGACGACCTCGGAACCTTGCGCCACGCAAGCGGCGGTCAATTTGCGGATGGTATTGGCGACGCCATTGACGTCATCGAGCGTGTCGGTGAACCACGCGCGCTTGCCGTTGGCCAGGGCGGGCGGCTTTGCGCCGATGAGCGCGGAGCTGATTTCACCCAGCCAGCGGCGGTCCGGCGACTGGCTGCGGAACGCGTAGAGGTACGGCGCCAGCGGGGCGAGCACCGGGACGAGCACACTGATCTCCTGGATGGCCTCGATGAGGTTGCCGCTGGAAACCTGCTGGATGAAAGTCGTGAAGAAGCGAAAGACCAATTGATTGGCGAAGAAATTGGCGATGACAAAGGCGCGTCGCTCGGGCTCGACGATGCTCTCGGTTTCGCGCGCGAGGAGGGCCTTGAACTGGCCGGCGCCGAGGGTCGCGGAAAATTGCTTCCAGAGCGAAGCGTTCGCAGGCTTGGCGAGTTCGAAGATCTGCCCGCTGGCGATGCCCTCGGCGAGAAAGCCGAGCTTATCCGCCCAGGAAAATTCCGTCGGGTCTTCGCCCTCCATGAAACGCGAGAAAGCCTTGCCCAGCAGGCTGGAACTCTTCGCGCCGGCAAATTTGGTGCCGATGAAATAGCGCAGATTGCTGTACAGCCCATGCGAGACGGCGAGGGGCGTGCCGCCGGCGCCGCGGGTCTGGCAGCGGCCGGCGCGGATCGCGTCGAGAAACTCCCCGCTCGCGCCGCCGCCGTCCGCTTCGGTGTAGGCCGACGCGGGGTAGATGCCGCCGTGGTCGTCGGAACCGGCGGTGAAGATTTTTTTCCACGGCTCGAAATGCGTTGGGGCAAGGTGATGGCGGTCGGCGAGTTCGGTGAGCTTTGCGGGCGTGAGCCGGGAGAGGACGAAGCCGGCGACCTCGCTCAGCAGCTTGTCGCGCAGGCCATTGAGTCCCTCGAAGTGCTTGAACAGGAGAATGAGCTTCTCGAGGTGCGGGAGGTGAAAGCGGTCGTCGATCCGATAAAGCGGGTGGGCCACGGCATGGACGAGGTTTTGTCCCGCGAGGTACTTCTGGAGGTCGAAGATGTTTTCACGGAGCGACTGCACCTCGCGGTGTTGCGCTTCGTTCAAGCCCCAGACGAGCAGGTGGACCTCGCAGCGGTCGTCGGGGAAACGCGTGCTGACTTGTTCGCTGATAAACACACCAGGCCGGTCCGCGATCTCCAGGCAGCCTTCGATCCGATTGTGATCCGTGATGGTGACGAAATCCATGCCGCGCTCGCGCAGCTTGTCGTAGAGCACACCGGGAGGCGAGTAGCTGGCCGACAGCCCGGCGCGCCGAAAGAGCCATTCCGGGGGGCGGTCGCTAAAACGGGAGTGCAGGTGGAGGTCGGCTTTCAAGACTGGCTCGCGGCTCGCTGCCGTGTGAGCCAAGCGAGATAGGTGAGCGCTTCGCGATCGGCAAGTGCGCGCGTCACGAGTTCACCGATTTGTTGCCAGATCTTCGGGTGCGCCGGATCGACCGGGTGAATGGAAATGCGGAGCAGAGGATTGGCAACGAGACGGCGGAAGAGAAGGGCATTCCAGGCGAGACTCATCTGGCGGCGCCAGGCGCCGCGCACACTCCAGACGAGCGATTGGGAGGAAAAGACGCGGCTGCTGCGCAGGTCGAGGACCGAGCCCAGCCGCGTGGTGTATTCGCAGGAAAGTTCGCGCAAGGCGTCTTCGGCCCCGCGGCCGAGGAGCCAGGCAGGGGCGATGAATCCGGCGGGCGCGAGGCGCAGTTGCCGGAACTCCTCGCGGGCCTGGCTCATCAGGCGCAAGGCGCTGGCCCGGTCGAGATCGTAGAACTCGCCTTCGTCCGCCGTGTAGAAGCGGGTGGTGGCTTTGTCGCGGACACTCTCGCCCGCCTGGCGCTCGCGGGCGTGGTGGTAGCCGTGCATGACGATTTCGTGCCCGGCGCCGGCCAGATCGCGCAGCCAATCGCCGAAGGGCGCATCGTCGAGCATGGGGGCGCGATGATGATGATTTGGGACGACGAGGAGTGAAGTGCGGGGCACCCCGAGAGAACGGAGTTGGGCGAGGATCGCGGCGCACTCGGCTCGGGTGAGGGGGGAGACGTCGTGCAAGGAGACGACCAGGGAGCGGTCGCGTGTCATAAATCGGTGACTTCGAGAAAAAGACCTTGCATATCTATATCAAACAAGTAGAGAAACAGCGCCAAGGGAGCGGCTTTGCCGCCAACATCCAACACCCAACACCCAACATCCAACAACCAATATAGTAGTGCCTGGTTCTCAGTGCTCAGTGCTCAATCAGTGCTCCGCAGCGAACTTGAGACCTCCCGCGCGGAATTTTTCCGCGAATAAGAAAAATCGGAGGAATAGCGAGACGCAGGCCGCCGCCGAACTGCTGAAGCGCCAGTGCATCAACCCTTAAATCCTATGTCTTTTATCCCCACCGCAATCAGTCCCGAAACCACCGCCGCGCCGCCGCGCTCCGCCGCTCCCGGCCATCTTGTGCCGTCGGCGCTGGAGGAAATCCTGACGCCCCTCAAGGAGGCGGCTCGCGAATCCTCGAGCCTAGTGGCCAGCTGCCACGCCATTGATGTGCACGGTCTCACTGTGGAAATCCCGAAATTCCTCCTCCTTGGCCAGCGGGGTGGCGGCCGGCCCATCCGGCTCGGCCTGTTCGCCGGATTTGAGGCCGGAAACCTGGAGACGGTTCGGGTATTGTCGAGCCTGTTGCTGCAACTCAAGGTGAGCCCGGCCTTGAGCCGCGATTTTGCGCTCATCGCGTATCCGGTGGTCAACGTGCGCGGCTTTACCGCCGAGGCCGCGCCGCTCGCGGAATTCGAGGCCCGCTTTGCGCGGGACTCGGCGGCGGCAGATGTGCAGTTCTTCAAAACTGAACTAAACAAGTGGAGATTTGACGGCCTGCTCTCCTTCCGGACCGATCCGTCGGCCCGGGGCTTTTATGCGGCGGTGCGCAGCGGGATTATTGCCGCCGAAGTTGTCGAACCGGCGCTGGCGGCCGCGGGCGTGAGCCTGCCGCTGGCCACGCAAGCGGTGAAAGTCCGTCCGGGTGATCGCTATGCGCGAACGGCGGACTACGCCCATGGCCGCTTGAGTCCGCCGGCGGATGTGCGGCCCTATCCTTTCGAGATCGAACTTTTCGCGCCGCGTGGGCCGGTCACGGAAGAGCACGCCGACGGGCTGTTTGTGGCGTTGACCGAAATCCTGCGGCTGTACCGGGCGTTCATCGCGCACGGTCAGGATCTTTAGCTTTGTTTCTGGTAGTGGTTGCTGGACTTGCCGGCCCGCCCCAGCAGGCGGGCCGGCAAGCATGCGTAGGGATGACGGTGGTGTCCTGTCTCGGGTAGGGTGGGCGTCCCACCCGCCGGTTCGGGCATCTTGCCCGAATCCCCCGGATCTGAACCGCCGCATTAATAAGACGTCCAAGATGGTTTCGGCGGGCGGGACGCCCACCCTACCTGCGAGCGCTGTCGCGTTTCGCGTGAACGCTACCCGAGAATTTTGCCGCTCGGGGAGCGCAGATGCCGGAGGGCGCTTTGATAGGCGGGGATGATTTCGGCGGTGCTGGCGACGGTGAGCTTCAGGTCGCGCAAGAGGCCGTCGTGAATGCCGTAGGTCCACCCGTGCACGTACAATTCCTGACCACGGTGCCAGGCGTCCTGCACGATGGTCGTCTGGCAAACGTTGACCACCTGCTCGATGACGTTGAGTTCACACAGGCGGTCGGCGCGTGTTCCCTCCGGTTGTGCCTCGAGGAAGGTGATATGCTTGTGGTGGATGTCCTGGATGTGGCGCAGCCAGTTGTCGATGAGACCGAGACGCCGGTTGGCGAGCGCGGCGGCGACCCCGGCGCACCCGTAATGGCCGACGACGAGGACATGCCGGACCTGCAGGGCATCGACCGCGAACTGCAGCACCGAGAGGCAGTTGAGATCGGTGTGGATGACGACGTTGGCGACATTGCGGTGAACGAAGATTTCCCCTGGGATGAGGCCGAGGATTTCATTGGCCGGCACGCGGCTGTCGGCGCAGCCGATCCAGAGATATTGAGGCTGCTGGGCGCGGGCGAGACGCGCAAAAAACTCGGGGTCGTCTTTTTTGATCTGAGCGGCCCAGGCGCGGTTGCGGGCGAGTAGGTCGGATGGATCGGACATGAAAACGGCACGGTGTAGCTGGATTCGCGCGGAAGCGCAAAGCGGAATGCGAAGCCGCCTCATTTGTTTCGCGGGCGCCGTTGCCCATTCTCCGACCCGCCAATAGTTTCCGGTTTTCCCGAGGGCGAACCTCGGTTACCTTCCGCCCCTCCGATGCCCAAGGTTTTTCTCAAGACGTACGGTTGCCAGATGAACGAACGCGATTCCGAACAAGTCGCGCGCATGCTCGTTGAACGCGGTTACGAAATGACGCCGCACGAAAGGGACGCCGACGTCGTGCTACTGAACACTTGCAGCGTGCGCGATCTGGCCGAGCAGAAAGCCATTGGAAAAATGGGGTTGCTGGGCCGCTTGCGGGCCAACAAGCCGGAAATGGTTTTCGGCTTTCTCGGCTGCATGGCGCAGTCGCGCGGCCAAGAGCTGACGCGCGACATGGGCCATATCGATCTGGTCGTCGGGACGCAGAAATTCCATCGCGTGGCGGAATATGTCGACCAGATCGTTCAGCGGAAGCGGGTCTTGCGGGAGCAATTGATGGACGACGCGCGGTTCTCCATTGTCGACGTGGAGGAGGAGGCTGGTTCGCAGGAGACCATCCGCGAGCATGTGCTCGAGGAGCGGCAGGCCACCGCGTTCGTCTCGATCATGCAGGGCTGCAATATGCATTGCACCTTTTGCATTGTGCCGAGCACGCGCGGGGCGGAGCGTTCGCGGCGGATTGAGGAGATCGTGCGCGAGGTCGAAGGCCTCGTCGCTCGCGGGGTCAAGGAGGTGACATTGCTCGGGCAGATCGTGAACCTGTACGGCCGCCACGAGTTCGAAAAACGCGCGGGAAAATCGCCCTTCGTGCAACTCCTCGAAGCAGTTCATGCCATTGCCGGGCTGCGCCGGCTGCGTTTCACTTCGCCGCACCCGATCGGCTTTCGCGAAAATCTGGTCAACGCCTTTGCAGAGCTGCCCAAACTCATGCCGCACGTGCACCTCCCGATGCAGTCGGGGTCGGACCGAATCTTGAAAGCCATGCACCGCGCCTACACGGCGGAGAGCTATTTTGCGCTCACCGAAAAGCTGCGCGCCGCCCGGCCCGGCATCGCCCTGACGACGGACATCATTGTGGGTTTTCCCGGCGAAGCGGCGGAGGATTATGCGGCCACGCGGGAACTCGTGCAGCGCGTGGGTTTCGACAACGCCTTCATCTTCCGCTACTCGCCGCGCCGCGATACGCCGGCGGCGGAAATGGACACACAGGTGCCCGAAGCGGTGAAGGAGGAGCGCAATCAAGACTTGTTGCGGGTGGTCGACGACCTGGCCAGGGCCCGGGGTGCGGCGCTCGTTGGCCGCCGCGTCGAGGTCCTCTGCGAAGGCCCGAGCAAGACCAATGAGGCGCGGCTCATGGGGCGCACACCGGGAAACAAAATCGTGATTTTCGAAGGTGGCGAACGCCACGCCGGGGAGATCTTTGAGGTCGCCGTGACCCGGTCGACCGGCTTCTCCCTCTACGGCGACCCGGCGGTGCTCGATGGCGCATCCGTGACCGCGTCGGCATTTTCAGTTGCGAGGCGCCCGTAAAATGTGATTGCATGGATGGCATTCCGGCCAGTTCGGAAAGCGGCCCGGTCTTCGTAAACACCCGCCCCATGCACTCACCATCTCGCCATTTCCCGCGATCTTTCCGTGAATGGGGCGCATTTACCCTGGTCGAGTTGCTGGTGGTCATCGGAGTGATCGCGATTCTTGTGGCGATTCTCCTGCCCGTCATGGGGACGGTTCGTGGCCGGATGGATTCGGCGCAATGTCTCAGGCAGCTCTCCCAAGTGGGAACGGCCATGGGCGCTTATATCACCGACCACAACGATCTGCTGCCAGGACCGCTGACGGTTACGCAAAGTCCGACCTATATCGTGGGCCAGACTGGTTCGCTGGCCGCGCTTTTGGATCCGTACTTGGGCTCGCCCGGGCCGAATCTCGCGCCGGGCACCAGCCGGTACGTGCCGGTCTTTGAGTGCCCAGCCGCAGGGCGTCTCTTGAACGACCCGACCAAGCCGACTTTTTTGATGAACACCGTTCCCGCGGCGGAATCCAATCAATCGATTTTGGGAGATCCGTCCCTCAACCAGCAGCCGTTGGCGAAGACGGCGATCCTGAACTGGTCGTGGTACGACGACTACGGCGAGCCGCTGACTCTGCCGGAAATGTGGATCATGCAGGACGCGGACCAAAACTATGTGACCAGCCATCAGTCGGGCTTCGTGAGCGTACCGAATATCAGCAGCCTCCTGCCGACGCCGGCGCATGTGGATCACTACAACGCCCTGTTCTTCGATTTTCATGTCGCGCAGCGGAACCCGAGTCTCTCGCTCACCGCGCCGTCCCCAAGCGCCGGGTCGTCGGCGCCGCCATCGAGCGGGAGCGGCACCACGGACTCGGCCCAGCCGCCGCCCAGCAGCGGTACTGGCTCTTCCCCGCCGTCGTCCGCCAATCCGTAAGACACCCTGCGCCTATGTGCAGAGCGCCGATCGATTTCGCGCGATCCTCCCGCACCGGTGGTGCGTTTACCTTGATCGAGTTGCTGGTCGTGGTGGTCATCATCGGAATCCTCATGGCGATCCTTCTCCCAGTCATGGGCATGGTCCGCAGCCGGATGGATTCCGCCCAGTGCCTCAGTCAGTTGCGCCAGATTGGGACGGCCATGGGAGGCTATATCAACGACCATAACGGAACCCTGCCCGGCCCGCTGAATTTTGAGCAGACCGCGACCTACACCCCCGGCCAACCCGGTTCGCTGGCGGCCCTCCTCGAGAATTACCTGGGCACCGCCAATTCGATCTCCCCGAACGGGATCGGCCGATATTCCCCCCTCTTCGAGTGCCCCGCTGCGGCGCGCAAATTGAATGATCCGACCAAGCCAACCTATATCGTGAGCTATCTCCAGTCGCCGGAAAGCGGCCAATGCGTGTGGGGCGATCCGACGCTCGGCCAAAAACCGCTCACCATGACGGCGCTGGCCAACTGGAACGATGCCAGCACCGGTGGCGCTCCGCTGACCCTGGCGGAAACCTGGTCGATCCAGGATGGCGACCAGAGTTACGTCGCCCAATCCAACATGTACAGCGGGCCCGTCGGCGACCTGCTGCCGACCCAGGCCCACGGAGACCACTGGAACGACCTCTTCTTCGATTTCCATGCGGCCAGCCGAACGTCTTTGATCACGGTCGAAACGCCGACCGCGGCGACGCCAGCACCGTAAGAGGGCCTCTCCTCAGACGGCAAGCAGGGCGCTCGCGCTGCGCAATTTGCGCGGCGTGTCGCGCTCCGGTTTTCATGATTTAACTTGAGCGGGTGGGGGAATGCCGGTTCTCTTGCCCTCCCTCGTTCATGATTTATTCGCTCAAGTTGAACACAGCGTTCCTTCTCGTCGGCGCATTCTTGATTGCGACCCATGGATGGGCGCTGCTCAAGCCCGCCGCAGTCCAGAGCTGGCTGCGCCGTTTTCCCCGGTCGAAGAATTGGGGCCAGGCACTGGTCAGTATCGCGGCGGTGTGGTTCTTCTTTCTCGTGGCGAAGATGGATCTGGGGGAATTCACCAGTTGGCGGCAGACCGTCCTCATTCTCACGGTGGTGGCCTGGCTGCTGACGTGGAAATTCGTCGATGAATTTCTCGCCGTTCGCGCCCTCGGCATGCTGGTCCTCCTCATATCAGAGCCTCTGCTCGAAGCCGCTTTCCTGTGTCCCGAAACCAGCCGGCTATTCCTCGTCGCTCTGGTCTATGTCTGGATCGTGTTTGCGATGTTCTGGGTCGGCACGCCATACACGCTGCGCGATCAAATCGCCTGGGTCTGCGGGGCTCAAGGGCGCTGGCGGGCAGCGGCCGTGGCCGGGGTCATCTACGGGGTGCTGCTCATCAGCTTGACGTTCACTTTGGCAAAGCCGGCCGCCTGAAAAGCCCTTCTCGGTGGCGGCTCCGGCCCGCCGCCCCCAGATCATTTTGCCTGGGAAACGACGTCGTTCAGCTTGAAGATCGGCAGGAACATCGCAATGACGATGCCGCCCACGATCACGCCGAGGAAGACGATGAGCATCGGTTCGATGAGCGAGGTGAGCGCGTTGAGGATCGCCTCGATCTCTTCGTCCCAGAAGTCGGCCATCTTTTCCAGCATGGCGTCGATTTTGCCGGTTTGTTCGCCCGCGCCGACCATGCGGACGAGCATCGGCGGGAAGATTTTTTCGCGACCCAGCGACGAAGCCAGGTGATCGCCCCTTTCAATGTCACTGGAGACTTTTTTGATCGACTGCTCCACCACGTAATTGCCCGAGGTGTCGCCAACGATCGACATGACCTCGAGGATCGGGACACCGGCGCGGATCAATTGGGCGAAGGTGCGCGCAAAGCGCGTCATGCAGATTTTGTGGACCAGCGGTCCGAAGACGGGCAGCTTGAGCTTGTAGGTATCCCAAATCTGGCGCCCACGCTCGGTTTTGAGGAAAGCTTTGACCCCAAAGATGGCGCCCCCGATGCCGCCGACGATGAAGTACCAGTTGCCCCGTACGAAGCCGCTGACATCGAGCAGGAACTGCGTTGGCGCCGGAAGGTTCGCGCCAAAGTCGGCAAAAATCTCCCCGAAGACGGGCACCACCTTGACGATGAGGAAGGTGGTGATGGAAAGGGCGATGCAAAGGACAATGACCGGATAGGTCATCGCCGATTTCACCTTCTTTTTGAGTCGGGTGGCGGATTCGAGGAAGGTGGCGAGCCGGTCGAGAATCTCCGCGAGCAAGCCGCCGGATTCGCCGGCCTTGACCATGCTGATATAGAGGCGGTTGAAGACGGCTGGGTGCTTGGCGATGGCTTCGTTGAAGGAGTCGCCTTGCTGGACCAGGGCGCTGACTTCACCGATGACGCGGCGCAGGCCCCCCTGGCGCTTCGGATCGGCCTGTTCGTAGAGCGCGGTCAGACCCCCCACCAGCGGCAGACCGGCATCCACCATCGTGGCAAGCTGCCGGGTGAAAAGCACGAGATCGGTTTCGCTCACTTTGCCCCTGGGTGCCGAGGCCTTGCCGCCGGCCTTTTGCTGGAGAGACAGCACCATCAAACCGCGAGCCATCAGCGTGTTGACGGCATTGTCTTCGTTCAGAGCTTCCTGAATACCGGAGATCATCTTTCCGGAAGCGTCGCGGGCTTGATAGGCGTAAGTGAGCATACCCATGCAAAAAGCACGCGCGGTGCCAAAGAGCCCGGGGAAACTCCGGACCTGCGGAAATAAGAGAGGACCAGCCCGCGAATCACTCGAATGTCACGAACGGGAAAACCGATGGATTCGCGGGATTCGAGACTCCCGTCGGTCTGCGCAAGCGGCGATGGTTCCATGCGCTTCATCCGAGTCCTTGGTGGGTCGAATCTCCTGAAGGATCGACTCATTTTGCGGTCGGTCGGACTGGAGGATTTTGCCGTTTGCCGCGACCGCGGATTGAAGCGATATTCGCGCCGCTTATCCCAAAACGATGAAAACGTGTCTCGCCACTTGCGCCTGCGCGCTGCTGCTGGTCATTTCGGCAGGCGCCATCCCCCAGACCTTTCTGGCACCGACCAATGTCTTCCTGCGCACCGCCGGGGTGAACTTCGAGGATTTTGCCAGCGATCCTGGATCGTGGGATGCCAACACCGGACTCAAGGGCCATTGGGTGGCGCAGGGCGATACCCTGACCTTGACGGAGTCGGCAGCGGTCTTCGGCATCGCCGCCGACTCGGTCACCGCGCGGCAGAAGGATGGGCAAGTGGAAAGTTTCCGCGTGCTTTTTCGTGCCGGGGACAAAAAGGCGGGAAAACCGGCGGATCTTGAGGGACAGTTGACAGCCAATGTGCGGGCTTTTACGGGGGATTCGGGAACGAAGCTCTCCGGTGGTGGCGCGACGTTCAAGTACAAGGCCGTGACCATCACCCTGTGGACCGGGACAGGACGGGACGTACTTGTGGAATTCAAGCGCGGCTGAGCTCTTAAACATGTGTCGTGCATTGCGCTGCGGTGCGCTGGCCGCGTGTGGTTATCTGGCGATGGGTGTGGCCGGCGCCGAGGAGGCATCTGTCCAGCCCGCCGATTTCCTCACCAAGGCCGCCACCTGGACGTCGCCGGAGTTTCTCAGCGCCTGGTCGACACCCCCTCCCAGCCAGGTCCACGTATGCCGGTTGTACCGCGGCACCTCCACGCTTTTCGGCGTCGAGCCGCAGGCCGTCCAGGGCTGGTTTGACGACGGGCGGCTGACCTCGATCACGATTGTCTTCCTCGACTCCGGGGCCTGGTTTGGCTACGTGCCTGACGCCGAGGCGCACGCCGTGGCGCAGTCCAGGGGCCCGGCCTTCGTGTCCCTGTACCGGCAGGTATCCGCAGCCGTCCAGACCGGCCTCGAACTGCTCGCCGGCAACAAAGGCCGCGAAGTCACTCTGGGCATGGGCCTGCTCAAGCGCCCCGTGCGCATCTTCCGGCACGGGGACCTGGCTTCGCGATTGACGCTCGACGAAGACCAACTGGTAAAGCTCAGCATTTTTCCCAATGAAGAAACGGCCAGCCAGCTCTTGAGCCCCGGCCGGCGCGCCATGAAGAAGGATGAAACCGCTCGGACCTTTGCCGCCGAGTCTCACACCCTGCCGGACGGTGACCGGCTCATTGAGACCGTGCCCGTCATTCCCCAGGGCGACCGCGCCTATTGCGGCGTTTCCACGCTGGCCATGGTCATGCGTTATCTCGGCGTCGGTCTCGATATTGAGGACTACGCGGCCGCGGCCGGAATCCATTTCGGGAGCACGGTGCGATCAAAGATCAAGGAAACCTACGATGCCGCGGGCGAAACGGCCGAAACTCACCTCCCGAAGACCACGAAGTTCGAGTTTGCCAAGGCGAAGGCGAGCATCGACGCGGGCCTGCCCGTGATCGTCTTCCGGCGCTGGAGCCAGGAGCGCGATTACCTGCACACGGCGTTCGCCCGTAATTTCGTGGCGAATCCGGCGCTCGAGTTGCCCAGACCGGACCTCAACGACCAGAAGCTTTGGCCGGCCAAAGAAGGCTTCGCGCATGCCTCCGTGGTCAACGGCTACAATGAGCGCCGCGGCGAGGTGATCTTTACCGAAAGCTGGGGCGAGCGGGTGCGCAACCGCCGCATGCGGATCGAGGAGTTGGAAGCCACGAGCTACCTGGCGTACTACCCGCATTTTTAGGATGCGCGTGATGCCCTTCGCCCGCGATCCCGGGCATCCTCCGAACTCGCCCCGCAAATGGTCGCGTTCGTTGCCGATCCGTGTGCTGGCTCTTGTCTTTTTCGCCTTCGCCGCCGCGCGTGCGGAAGACCTCCGCCAATGGACGCTGCCCGGCGTGAGGCCATTCCAGGCGGAACTGGTGGCCGCCGATGGGTTGCGCGCGACGCTGCTGGTCCCCGGTCGCGGCAAGACCGTCATCCCCTTTGACCGCATGAGCCCGGTTGACGCCGCTTACGTGCACCAATGGCGCGAGACGCATCCGGACGCGCCGCTCATCGATCCTGAACGGCTCGCGCCGTGGCCGGTGGAAGCGGTCGCGGAGAGTATCGATGTCAGGATGACTGGCGAAGACGCCGCCGCCTCGCACTGGCGCTACGAGAGCGCCCACTTTGCCATCGAGTCCGACACGAAGCTGCCAGTGCCGGTGGTGCGGGAGTTCGCGGCGGTCTTCGAGGCGACACGTGCCGCCGTCATCGCGCTGCCGCTCGGGCTGGCCTTCGGCGGGGAGTCGGAGAAGAAATTCTCGGTCCTCATGTTTTCCAATCTCGTCGACTACGGCAAGGCCGGCGGCAATGGCGGCAGTGGTGGAACCTACAACGCTGGGACGGGCCAGATGCTCATCTTCCTTCCGAACCTGGGCATTAAACCCGGCGCCAATGCGCTGACCCTCGATTACCAGCGCAACATTTTCGTCCTCAAGCACGAGGTCACGCATGAGGTTCTCGGGCCTTGGTACATCTATTTGCCGATGTGGCTCAACGAAGGATTTGCCGAGTGCATGGCGGCCGCCCCGTACACGCGCGGACGCTATGGCTTTCAGGGACTCGATCCCGCGCTTCACGATTACCTGCTGAAATGGCGCACGAATCCAAACCAGCGCGAGTTGCTCTTCATCCCGCCGGCCCGCCTCATGGCGCTCGACAGCGACCAATGGTCAGCGGGGGTCGCGGCGCAAACGGCTTATCCGTACTACAATTCAGCCGCCCTGCTCACGTCCTACTTCCTGCATGTGGATGGCAACGGCGACAGCGCGAATCTAGCCGCATTTTTCGACGATCTTCGCCGCGGCGTGCCGGTTGAGGCCGCGGAATCCAAACGTCTCTTGAGGGGGCGCACCCGGGAAAGCCTCGCCGTGGAGATCCAGAATTACGCCCACAAACTGGGTCTCACCCTGAAAATCGACGGCGCTACGCCGCCGGCGCACTCCCCGTGAGCGGCTCGCGGCGAGCTTCTGGTCCAGTTTCCCTTCGGGCGAATTTCGAAAAAAGAGGAAGAAAACGATCGGGAAAAGGAAGTCGTTAAACCGCCCGATTTGAGCGTCCTGTGAAAAGTTCGCTTGCCAAGAGGCAAATCCTCCCCATACTGCGCGGCCCGATATAATAAATTGATATGACCGACACCAAGGACATCAAGGCGCTTCAGTTGCACGAGAAGGACACGGGCAGCGCCGACGTGCAGATCGCGCTGCTGACTCAGCGCATCAACCAGCTCACCGAGCATTTCAAGACGCACGTGAAGGACCATTCCTCCCGCCGCGGCCTCCTTCTGCTGGTCGCCCGCCGCCGCAAACTCCTCGAGTACCTCAAGCGAACTTCGCCCGACCGTTACAAGACCGCCATCGAAAAACTCGGCTTGCGCAAGTAGCCACATGGATTTTCGGAAACCTTCGCCCGCGAACCGATTCGCGGGCGAAGTCTTTCCCCCTCTTTCATCATTTTCACCACTTTCCGCCGGCACCAGGGCCGTGCGGAATTAACCCCAAATAAACAACCGGCCAAACCGGCACCGTTTCTCCACCTTAAGACTCAGCCACAGCCCGCTCCTCCCCCTTAATCTTAATCCTTAATCTTAATCTTAATCCCTTGGCATACGCCGGCGGCGCAGGGGATTAAGATTAAGAGTAAGATTAAGATTAAGACCAAGAGCCCGGGGGATCTCCCTCGAGGGCGGCGGAAACCTTTCGGATATGCGGTGTCGGATGCCATTCAACCAAACGCAATGAGTATCCATAACGTCACGGCGCACATCGGCGCCACTCCCATTACCATCGAAACCGGCAAGCTCGCCAAACTCGCCGACGGCGCCGTCACCGTCCGCGCGGGCGAGACCATCGTGCTCGCCTCCGCCGTCTCCGCCACCACCATCAAGGAAGGCCAGGACTTTTTCCCACTGACCGTCGATTATCGCGAAAAGGCGGCCGCGGTCGGCAAATTCCCCGGCGGCTATTTCAAGCGCGAGGGCCGTCCCTCGGAAAAGGAAATCCTCACCTGCCGCATGACCGACCGTCCGCTGCGGCCGCTCTTCCCCAAGGGTTACCTTTACGACACCCAGATCATCGGCGTTCTGCTCAGTGCTGACGGCGAGCATGATCCGGACATCCTTTTCATGAATGGCGCGAGCGCCGCGCTCATGGTCAGCGACATCCCGTTCGCCGGCCCGGTGGGCGCCGTGCGCGTGGGCCGCATCAAGGGCCAGTTTGTGGCAAACCCCGGACATAGCCAGCGCGTCGAGAGCGATCTCGACCTCGTCTATGTCGGCAACGCAACCGAGGTCATCATGATCGAGGGCGCTGCGTCGGAGTTGCCGGAGGAAGACCTCGTGGCGGCCTTGCATTTCGCCCAGGGCGAGGTGGAGAAGATCGTCGCCGCGCAGGTCGAACTGGCGCAAAAGGTCAACAAGGCCAAGCGCGAAGCCGCGCTCTTCGTCGTGGCCGATGAGTTGCTCGAAGTCGCCTACGCCGTCGCCGGCGACCGGATCGAGGCCGCTCTCTACACCCCGAGCAAAGTGGCTCGCGGCAAGGCCGTCGACGCCCTCAAGAAGGAAGTCGAGACCGCCATCCTCGAAAAGTATCCGGCCGCGACGAAATTCGAGATCAGCCAGGCCTTCGATTACCTCCAGAAGAAGGCTTTTCGCGTCTCGATCCTGGACAAAAAGGTCCGCTGCGACGGCCGCACGCTCGACCAGATTCGCCCGCTCAGCGCCGAGGTCGGCCTGTTGCCGCGCGCGCATGGTTCGGCGCTCTTTCAGCGCGGCGAGACCCAAGCCGTCGCCCTCGCGACCCTCGCCCCGGCCGATGAAGCCCAGGAACTCGACGGCTACACCGGCGGCGAAACGCTCAAGCGCTTCATCCTCCACTACAATTTCCCGCCGTTCTCGGTCGGCGAAACCGGCCGCACCGGTTCGCCCGGACGCCGCGAAATCGGCCACGGTGCGCTCGCGGAGCGCAGTGTCGAGCCGGTCATGCCGCCCGTCGACAAGTTCCCCTACGCCGTGCGCGTGAGCAGCGAAGTCATGGAATCGAACGGGTCCACCTCGATGGCCAGCGTTTGCTCGGGCATTCTCGCGCTTCTTGACGCGGGCGTCCCGCTCAAGAAGAGCGTCGCCGGCATTTCCTGCGGCCTCGTCACCGAGTTTCGCGCCGACGGCCAGCTCGACCGCTACGACCTCCTCACCGACATCATCGGCAGCGAAGATCACTTCGGCGATATGGACTGGAAGCTCTGCGGCACCCGCGACGGCGTCACCGGCTTTCAGCTCGATCTCAAGCTGCCGGGCATCTCGCTCAAGTTGATGGAAGAAGCCATCTATCGCACCCGCGACGCCCGCATGAAAGTGCTCGACGTCATGGACGAGGCCCTCGCCGGGCCGCGCACCGAACTCAGCAAGTACGCCCCGCGCATCGAGACGATCCGCATCAATCCCGACAAAATCGGCCTGGTCATCGGACCCGGCGGCAAGACCATCAAGGGCATCGTCGCCGAAACCGGCGCCGAGATTAATATCGAGGACGACGGCTCCGTGCACATCTACTCGAACAATGGCGATTCGCTCTTGCGCGCCAAGCAGATCATCGAGGGCATGACCAAGGAGATCGGCGTCGGCGAGATGTACCAGGGCCGCGTGGTGACCATCAAGGAGTTCGGTTGCTTCGTGGAAGTGCTGCCTGGCAAGGACGGCATGGTCCACATCAGCGAACTGGCTGACTTCCGTGTGAACCGGGTCGAGGACATCGTCAAACTCAACGACGTCATCTGGGTCAAGTGCATCGGCGTGGACGAAAAGGGCCGTGTGAAACTCTCCCGCAAGGCTGCCATGAAAGAGCGCGGCGAAGCCGCTGCCGCCGCTCCCGCGGCGGCCGCCGCCCCGGCCCGGGCCTAAGCGTCAAAACGGTTCAAAACAACCGCCGCCTGGCCTTCCGGGCGGCGGTTTTTTGTCGCGCCCTCGTGCCCAAGCTGCACTTGGGAACGCGCTTGGGAGCGAAACCCTGCTTTTCAGGGTGCATCGCAGCTCACGCACACACCTTGGTATCGCTGATGCTGTTTGCCAGACGGGGGGATTGTCATCCGCCGCCGACTCTGCCACAACGCTCGCCGCCATGATTTCCGAGAGCGATCTTCAGCACTTGCGTGCCGCCATCCGCGACGTGCCCGATTTCCCGAAGCCGGGGATCATCTTCAAAGACATCACCCCGGTCCTTGCCGACCCGAAGCTCTTCCAGATCGCGGTCGACGGCTTCGCCGACGCGACCAAAGCCATCGGGGCCGAAAAAGTAGTCGGGATCGATGCCCGGGGTTTTCTCTTCGGCGCGGCCGTGGCCTACCGGCTCGGATTGGGCTTTGTGCCGGTGCGCAAGAAAGGCAAGCTGCCCTGGCACACAGAGCGGGCCGAGTACGCTCTGGAGTACGGGGAAGCGATCGTGGAAATGCACACCGACGCGCTCCGGAAGGGGGAAAAGGTGGTCTTGATCGACGATTTGCTGGCCACCGGCGGCACCGCTGCGGCGGCGATCAAGCTGGTCGAGAAGATGGGTGCCCAGCTTTTGGAAGCCCAGTTTCTCATCGAACTCGACTTCCTGCACGGGCGCCAAAACCTTCCCGCCGAACGCGTCCGCGCCTTTTTGCATTTCTAATCGTATTTCCAGAGGCGGGAGGGTTTGGACGCCCTCTTGGAGCCACTTTCATGCGGCGGCAAGCGGTCCTGTCTTCGCGAGACCCCTTTCTGCTGTGGAAATCGTCACTTCAGCAAGGGGCTTGTGCCCCAAGGTATGAGGGCACGGGTCTAGCTTTATCAGGGCGATTAAATGCCGTTGTTTTCCAAGTCCGAGTTTTTTCCGACCTTCCACCGGGTTCATCGGTGGTTGGCGAAAGAGGATGGACTGGCCTCGCGTCACGTCGGTTCTTCGGCCCTCGCTGTCGTCGTGATTCTGGTCCTGGCCGCGGCGTTCCTCACCCTGGCCATCCGCGAGCACGCCGCGGACGATGCCCGCAGCACGGAATACGCCGTCCTGCGTACCGCCACGGCCGCGGAAAACGACTTCGCCTCTGTCGATACATCGCTGCGAAACTACCTCCTCACCGGCAAGGCGCTTCCTTTGCAACAGTTCGAACGCCGGCGTGCGGCATTCCAGGGACGCATCGTCGAACTGCTGCCGCTTTTGCAGGCGGACCCCAAGCGTCGCGAGCAGGTCCGGCTCATCAGCGCGGAATTTCAGACCTGGTTGCACGATGCGGCCCTTCCGGAAATCGCCCTTCGCAAGCAAGGCCGCGACGCCGCCGCGTTCATCGGGCGCGGACCGGACAATGCCCTTTTTGACCGCTTGCGCGGGGAATTCAGCAGTTTTGTGCGCGACGCCAACAGCGAACTGGAAGCGCTCAATGACACCACGCGCTGGCGCCGCCTCCTGCAAACCTGCGGCTTCGCCCTCCTCAGTGCGCTGGCGGTCAGCTTCCTCGTCACTTCGAGCTGGCAAAGCTACGGCGCGTTCCGCCGGCACCTGCGCAAAGCCGAGGAGGCTATGGCGCAAAATCGCGCCATCATCGACAATACCCTCGACGGCGTCATTACCGTGGACGAACGAGCCTACATTCAGTCGATCAATCCGGCGGCTGAGCGCATGTTCCAGCAAAATGCGAAGGATGTCATCGGCCAGAATGTCTCGCTGCTCGTTCCGCAACGGCTCTTTTTCCACGACATGCAAAACGCGGGCCGGGGCGCGATCATGGCGGTGGGCCAGCGACAAGGCTACTATGCGTTCCCGATTGAGATTTCCCTCAGCGCCATGGAAGTGGCGGGCCGCCGTCAGTTCGTCGCCATCGTGCGCGACGTCAGCGATCGGCAGAGATCGGAGGACACTTTGCGGCAGATTAGTCTCGGCGTCTCGCACACCACCGGTGAGGAATTCCTGCGTTCGCTCTTGAAGCAGCTCTCGAAAGCGCTGCTGAACGATTACGCCTTCCTGGTCGAACTCAGCGGCAAAGGCCCCACGCAGATCAGCACACTGTCTCTGGCGCAGCAGGGGACGATTCTCCGCAACGGCCCGTGTGAACTCACGCACACCGCTTTTGCCGAATCCATCAGCAAGGGTTTCCGCGCGATTCTCGGCGCGGCCCGGGTGCGCTTTCCCGAGGACAGTCTGCTCCAGGAACTGGCCGTGGAAACCTTCATCGCCACGCCCCTGGTCGACCACCGCGGCGGCACCGTGGGCTTGATCGGTGTGCTCGATCGCAAGCAACTGGGGGATACGCAGACCACCGAATCGACCCTCCAGATTTTCGCGGCGCGCGCGGCTGCCGAGATCGAGCGCAAACGCTCCGAAGAAGATCTGGCCGCGGAAAAAGAGCGCCTCGCGGTGACCATGCGCTCGATGGCCGACGGATTCATCACCATCGACAACGCCGGCAGCGTGCTCATGCTCAATCCCGTCGCCGAAAACCTCACCGGGTGGACCCAGGACCAGGCCAACGGAAAACCGCTGGCCACGGTGTTTCAAATCTTCAGTGAGCGCAGTCGCAAGCGCTGTTCCCACGCCATCCAGCGCATCGTCGAGGCCGGTGTGGCCGAGGGGCTCGATGGCCCCACGGTCATGGTTTCCAAGGACGGCAGCGAGCGCTTGGTGGAAAGCAATGCCGCGCCCATTCGCGACCGCTCCAATGGCCGCGTGGGCGCGGTCGTGGTCTTCCGCGATGTCACCGAGAAGCGCCGCCTCGACGAAGAGCGGCAAAAGGCCGACAAACTCGAATCCCTGGGTGTCGTCGCCGGCGGCATCGCCCACGATTTCAACAACCTGCTCACCGCGATTCTCGGCAATATCTCGCTGGCCTTGTTGCAGGGCCTGGACCCGGAAGCGGGGGAACGCCTCGGAGCGGCCAAACGCGCGACGAACCGGGCGCAGGAGCTCGCCCAGCAGTTGCTGACGTTTGCCCGCGGGGGCGCTCCGGTGAAGCAGACGGCCTCGATCGGCCAGCTCCTGCGCGACACCCTCAGTCTGTGCCTCCACGGCTCGAAAGTGCACACCGAGTACCACATCGCCGACGACCTCTGGCCGGTGGACATTGACCCCGGCCAGATCAGCCAGGTGATCAACAACCTCGCGGTCAACGCCGACCAGGCCATGCCCGCGGGTGGCTTCCTGCGCGTCCAGGCGGAGAACTTTCAACTCGCGGCCGACAGCGTCGGCCTCGGCCTGCGCGCGGGCCGCTGGGTGAAAATCGCGATCCAGGACCAGGGCATCGGCATCCCGGAGGAGTACCTCAAGAAGATTTTCGACCCCTACTTTACCACCAAACCGAAAGGGAGCGGCCTCGGCCTCGCGACCGCCTACTCCATCGTCAAGAACCATCTCGGGTTGATCGCCGTCGATTCCAAACCAGGCGAAGGCTCGACCTTTACCGTCTGCCTCCCGGCTTCGGAACATGAGCTGCGGGAGGAAAAGGCCGGCCCGGTGCCGATGGCTTCGGGGCCGGCGCGGGTGCTCGTGCTCGATGACGAGGAAGCCATTTGCATGCTCGTGACCTGCGCGCTCGAACCGCTCGGCTACGAAGTGACCGAGACCAATGATGGCACGCAGGCGATTGCCGCTTACGAGAAGGCGATGAAAGAAGGACGGCCTTACAATCTCTTCATCTCCGATCTCACCATCCCCGGCGGCATGGGCGGACAGGAGACCATCAAGCGCCTCCTCGAACTCGATCCCGATATTCGCGCGATTGTTTCCAGCGGCTACGCCAACGATCCGGTGATGAGCCGCCACGAGGAGTACGGTTTCTCCGGCATGATTGCCAAGCCGTACGAGATCGACGCCTTGGGCCGCAAAGTCGCCGAAGTGCTGGCGCAACCGCGCCGGCGGGTGATTTTCCATCAGTTCGATCGGAAGACGGCGTGACGGCGGTTTTAAGTGTTCAGTTTTAGACTTTGATCTTAAGAGGGCGCCTAAAAAATAGGGATGGGTCGCGCGAGGGTGCTTTGGGCCGGATGGCAAGGCGTGAGCGAA
>Ga0302326_10000709_pt1 | contig 88449 bp, 69 predicted proteins | sample Palsa_T0_3_FD_202264 | JGI IMG/M metagenome (GOLD analysis project Ga0302326, IMG submission 202264) | Peat permafrost microbial communities from Stordalen Mire near Abisko, Sweden - Palsa_T0_3 | ecosystem: Environmental > Terrestrial > Soil > Palsa > Peat permafrost | place: Sweden: Abisko... | reverse complement strand
AAGTGCTGGGGTGCGGGATGGTGGATCCGAATGTGTTTGAGTTTGTGAAAGATAACGGATATGACCCGAAAAAAGTTTCTGGATTTGCCTTTGGCATGGGCGTGGACCGGCTGGCGCTGCTGAAGTATGGGGTGGATGATCTGCAGTACTTCTTTCAGGGGGATGTTAGGTTTTTGCAGCAGTTTGGGTAACGTAGTTGGTCGATAGTCGTTGGTCGTTGGCGACAAGCACGTGAGCACATTTCAGAACATCTCCGAGCCATGGCGCAACGAAAAGACTTATCGCTGCCCCTGCTGCCAGTACAAGACGTTGCACGCTCGATCAGGATTTGAGATTTGCCCCGTGTGTTTTTGGGAAGATGATGGCCAAGACGACCACGACGCGAGTGAAGTCCGGGGTGGTCCAAACGGCGTCCTGAGCTTGGAAGATGCCCGCAGAGCGTGCGCATTACATGACGTCTCTGATCCGAAGTTTGCAAAAAACGTGAGACCGCCTCTCGCGGATGAGCAATAAATGAAATTATCGCCACAATGGATTCGCGATTTTGTCGATCTCGCGGTTGACGACCGGCGGCTGGCTGAGGACTTGACCAATGTTGGGATATCGGTCGAGGGGATTAGCGGCGCGGGCGCGGACACCGTGTTTGAGATGGAGATTGGGACAAATCGGCCGGATGCGATGAATCATTACGGGGTGGCGCGGGAGGCGGCGGCGATTTATGACTTGCCGCTGAAGGCGATTGTTCCGAAGCTTCCCCCAGCGGCTAAAGCCGCGGCTCCTTTTCAGGACTCTAACGCGGCCCCTTCGACAGGCTCAGGGCAGGCCCTGAAGGGCCGCTCTTCCACGGTGCCGCAGGCGGTATTCCTGCAGGCCGCCTTTCCGATTGTCGTCGAGGAGCCCGAGCTTTGTCCTCGGTTCAGCGCGCGCGTTATTCGCGGGACGACTGTCAAACATTCTTCTGAAAAGATTACGCGGCGGTTGCAGTTGCTTGATCAGCGGCCGATCTCGAACGCTGTGGATGCTACCAATTATGTTTTGTGGGAAATTGGGAAGCCTACGCATGTGTTCGATATGGATCTGCTGGAGGGCGGGAAGATTATTGTGCGCAAGGCGCGGGCGGGCGAGACGCTGAAGACTCTGGACGGCGTGGAGCGCAAGCTGAGTTCGGAGGATCTTGTTGTCTGTGATGCGCGAAAACCGGTCGGACTGGCTGGAGTGATGGGTGGGTACGACACGATGATCACGGAGAAAACCAGGAATGTGTTGATCGAATCTGCCTGGTGGGATCCGGGGATCGTGCGGAAGATGTCGCGGCGGCACGGAATTCATACCGATGCGTCGCACCGGTTTGAGCGCGGGGCGGATTTTGAGTCGACTGTACTGTCTTGCGATCTTGTGGCCCGAATGATTCTGGAATCGGGGGGCGGGGAACTGGTTGGTGAGGTGGTCGACGTGGTGTCGAGGCGGATGGACCAGGCTCCGGTGGTGCTGCACTTGGCCGACGTACGGCGGATTCTGGGGGGGAGTGTTGGCCGGGAGCAGATTTATCGGCTGTTGACGCGGTTAGGTTTTTCGGTGAGTCCGGAACGGCACGATGAAGTTCAGGACGATGCGCGGTTTCTCGTGCAAATTCCCAGCTGGCGGCTGGATGTGCAGCGTGAGATTGACGTGATTGAAGAAATCGCGCGGCTGCACGGGTATGACAAATTCGAGAACACGCTGCCGGCCTATAGTGGCGCGGTGGTGGAATTGCCGCATGCGGCGATGGACGCGGCTTGGCGCGGGCGGGCGCTGGCCTTGGGATATAACGAGGCGTTGTCGCTGACGTTTATTTCGCATGCCGACGCGGAGAGGTTTTCGCTCTCCGCTGCGGGCGCGAAAGTGCTCGAGCTGGAAAATCCGCTGAGTGAAGAAGCGTCGGTGATGCGGACTTCGCTGGCGCCGGGGATGCTCGACATGCTGGCGTGGAACTTGAATCGCGATGTCGCGGAGGCTCGGCTGTTCGAGATGGGCAGCGTGTATGAGTTGTCGGACGGGCCGCAGGGTGAAGCTCGTCGCGAGCCCCGGCGCGCTTGCCTGGGCGCGACGGCGGCGGCGGTGCGGAGTTCGCTGTCCGTCGGTGGTGCGCTCGATGTGAGTAAGGGCGAGCACGCAGTGGCAACGGAAACGTTTCGCGGATTCAAGGGGGATGTGGAGAATCTGCTGGCGGCGTTCGGCGGAGACGTGAGTTATGGCCGGGAGACGGCGGAGTATTTTCATCCCGGACGGACGGCGCGGGTCCGGGTGAATGGCGTGGTGGTGGCGCAGTTTGGACAGATTCATCCGGAAGTGGTGGAGGCGCGCAAGTTGCGGCAGGATGTATTTCTGGCGGAGTTCGATTTGGAGCAGTTGTACCGGCTCGGGCTGCGGCCGGTGAAGTTCGCAGCGCTCGGAAAATATCCGGCGGTGGAGCGGGATTTTTCTTTTGTGTTTGGAGATGATATTTCGTTCGAGCAGATGCAGGGCGCGGCCACGGGGCTGAAGATTGCCGAGTTGCGCGAGTTTCTTCCGGTGGAGATTTTTCGCGGGGGGTCGATCGCGGCGGGCAAGTATTCTGCGTTGTTGCGGGTTCGGTTTCAGTCTGGCGAGCGGACGCTGCGCGAGGATGAAGTGGTCCGGTGGTCGGAGAGGATTGTGGCGGTGCTGACGGGGCTGGGTGGGGCGCAGAGGGTATAGGCAGTTCCCACTTCTTGCAAAGGACGCGAGAAATGGGGCACCCGGATTCGCTTCGCTGCGAACATCGAAGCGAATCTTGCGTTCATGTCCTCCTGTGCAAAAGGTGGGTGGGTTGGGCCTTGCGCGGATGGGCGAGGACGAGTACGATGGAGATGTTCTCATTTAGGCCGCGTTCCCGCGTAGGCCTTCTGCGCCAGCCGATCCGAGGCGGCGCCTTACGGATCCGAATAAACGGAAAATCGATACGAAGCTAAGAATTTACGGTTTCATTCGCAAATAGCAGTTCATTGCACAAGTTGCGGTACGTTTTATCGTTAGTCCAGTAGGTGTGTCTAGCAAGTGCGTCCAGTCGCTACCCATAACTGCGTCGATTTGATTCTGTGTGCCGGGCGGAGCTCTGCCCGGCAGGAAGCGGAAACACGCGACTGGCGGGCCTTTGAGATTCTGTAGAACTTCGCTCAGTACTTCGGTTAGAACTTTGCAATTCGTAAAAGTTTGAGAGGACTATGAACGCAGGACCAGGAAGACCCTCCGGTGGTGGAGGAGGAAGACGAAGGCGGCGGGGACGCCGTCCTAACAATCAGCGTGGGCAGCGGCCCGGACCGGGGCTCAGCCGGGAAAACAAAGACGGCATCTACACCGCGCCCATGGATCATAGCTACCGTGCGGCCATGGCCGGCGGCAACAGTAACAACGGGCACAGGGGCGGTGGACGCCAGAGGCCGGGTTTTCAGGCACAGTATCCGCAACCGGATCCGGAGCCGTTGCCGGCGAGCACCGAAGATTCCAACTCGCGCATATTTGCCTTTATTGAAGATCTGTTTTTCATGGCCAAGATCCAGGAAACGGCACGCAAGCTCAACGTGAAGGTTGAGTTCGTGAAGTCGGATAAGGATCTGATGGAGAAGATGGAGCAGAACGGCGACGAGAAACCGTCGCTGATTATCTTCGACTTGAATCTGGCCAGCGTGAAACCGCTGACGCTGATTCCGAAGCTGAAGAGCAAGCTGAAGAAGGGGACGTCGATTATTGGATTCCTGTCGCATGTGCAGGGAGACTTGAAGCAGAAGGCGCACGAAGTGGGTTGCGACATGGTGTTGCCGCGATCGGCATTTTCGCAGAATTTGCCGCAGTTGTTGCGGCGGCATGGAGCGCCGGAGGATCTGGAGCCGACGGTACAGTAGGAGGCTTGCGGCTCCGGGGCTAACCTTGCGAAAGCCGCAAATCACTTCCGGGTGCCAGGCACGCGTGCGCTACATGGAGCACGGGTATTCTCATCCGCAGCATTCAATGGCATCGGCCGACGTAAGGTCCCTCGCCCGGCTTCGCCGCGCTCAGGATGACATCCAGTTGTGTATTTTGAAATTTAGCTACGGCCAAGAATGCTCTTCCGCTTGGAGTTTGGAACTGTATAATCGCGGCAAGAGTCAAGAGGAATTCGGCCGGGCGGACGAGCTGATTCCGGGGGCAGTGTTGAATGGTAAACGGGAATCCGAAGCCTGATGATAAGGAATTGATTCCGGAAGAGCGCAGTAAAGATCGCACCAAAGAGCCCTACGTAAAACCCAGCTTCCGCTTCGAACAAGTGTTTGTGACGTCGGCGTTGAGCTGCGGGAAAATTGACCCCACTAGCACCCATTGCCATTTCAACCGCAAGGTTTCCTAGTTGCCTTCAGAATCCGACCCAGATCCACCTACTCCAGCTTGTGCGATCGGCAATGCAATCGGATTAGTTCAGGCCGGCCTGCGTGGCTTTGACCAGGGTTGCTCCGGTCTTGGTCGCGTAGTAAATGCTTGACGCCTGGTTGGCCGTGCTGTCGTTATCCACGATGATGCCGCTGGTGCCACCGGGGGCGGCGAGGGCAGTGGTGCCGGCATTCACGGCGGGAAAGCCACCGGTGATATTCAAGCTCATCACGCAGCCGGCTGTTCCGCCGCCAGTGGTGGCGACGCAATTGTTTGTGACGCCTACGAAAAGAAAGTCGGTTCCGAGCGATGGGTTGTAGAACTCCGTCACCGGCGACGAGTCGGCTGTTCCGGTCGTGAGCGGAGCGATGATCAGGTTGGCGGTGTTGTTCATCACGCCACTGCCGTTGAATCCCACGTTATAGAGAGTCGGGATGGTTCCAGCGCCGGTTCCGGCAATGTACAGGAGAGGCGTACCGGATCCGGTGTACCAGGCGTTGTTAAAGTCGGGTTCGTAGGGAGCGGAGTAAATCGTGTTGGCCGGGCCGACGGGAGTTGCGACGAAGCTGGCCATACTGGCGGGGGCTTGGACGACGAGAGCGTTGGTGCCGTTGGAGTTGAAGGTGGCGTAGACCATCTGGTTGGTGCCATCGAGGACGATGGGATTCTCGGCCGTGTTGCCGCTGGCGATCGCGGTGTAACTCACGGGTGACGGTGACGAGCCCAGGTCCGTTACATAATCGAGACTACCGCTGCTGTCGGTGAAGAAGATCTGATTCGATACTGAATCGAAGACCGGAGTGGAAGGGATGGCATCGATGGGGATGCTCCAGATGATGGTTGGGGCGCCGCCATTGAATACGTTGCCGATCTTATACAGGTAGCCGGAGCCAGTGCCGGCCGCGCTGTAAGTGGTGGCGTAGGCGACATCGTTGGCGTCGCCGGAGGTGTAAACCACCCACACGGTGTTGGTGGAGCTTTGAGTGGTGATGCCGCCGTCGGGAGACAGCAGCACGGTCTGGTCGACCGCGTTATTCCCACTGCCGGGCACGACTGCGGCAGTCGGGCTCGAACCGTTGGTTCCTGTGGTGCCAAGCGTCAAGACGTGGAAGTAAGAGCTGCCGGTCGGGAGATTCTCGATGTAGGCAAGCTTGGTTCCGTTCTGCGAGAGCTCGACGGAAGCGGGCACCTGCCCCGTGCCTGAAGCGTAGGCGAACATTACGGTGGGGCCGTCGGTGGGGCAGAGTGGAGTTTGCGTGGTGGTGCCTTGGTAGCTATAGAGATTGTTGTATCCGACGATGTTAGCTTGACCGCCCGCGGCAGAGCTGGCGGGGATGCCGATCGCGACGAAATCATTGGTGCAGCTGGGTGCTGCGTTCACGTCGAACGCAAACTTGGCGGGAGCGGTTTGGCCGCCACCCGGAGCGACGCTCAGGGTGAAGGTTCCGTTTTCGGTCAGTTGGGTTCCGTAGTTACCACCACTGTAGTCATAATACGAATAATTCCCCGGACTGTTGCCCCAGATATTGATCTCTAAACCTGGTGCGTTGAAGAGAAGCCCATCAACATCAAGGGGCGGGTCGGTCGAAACGAAGAGGACATTGTCATAATCAAAGGCTCCCAGGGGGCTAGTCGTTACGCCTGGGCCGCCGGGAACCAGGGGATACGTGCCGACGTCCGCGCCGCCAGTCACCGTTAGTCCGCCGCCGGTGGCGAGGAATTGATCGTTGCCCAGGTCCGTCGTGTTGAGGCTACCGTGCCCGGTCTGGGGAGCAATGTCGAATGTGTAGTCGAATATTTGGCCGAAACCCACAACCGGAGAGGCCTCCAAGGGCACGCTCCAATCCCGGTGACGGCCCTTGCCTTCGCCGCGGCGGTGTTGCGGCCACCAGGCCTCGGGATGGCGGAGATACCAATTCTGCAGCCATCGCGGGTCTGTTTGGGCCGCGCGGAATATCCGCGATTGCGCAGAATCATTTTTAGAATCCGGGTAGAGGACGTGACGGTGCGTCCAATCGGAAACGATTCCCAGTGGAGTATGCTCGGAAACTTGTGGGGAGACACGCTGGGGAAAGTCGGGCGTGGACTGAGCCACGAGTATCGGCGCAGTGAATGCGAACACAATGCCTGCAAGCAAACTCTTCATATGCAACTCCCGCCGGGCGTTGTCGGAGATTCGCGCATCTGGATAAATCCAAGTGGTGATCAAGGACATTTGGGGGAGTTTTCATTTGTTGGTCCGGCCGCGACTATTTTGCATGTGCTGATTGGCGCGGAACAAGGTTACGCGAGTCACCTTCCGCATGTTCCGATCCATGCGCAGCCGCGGTCTATCCCGGGGGCCAGGTTAGAGGGCGGCCACCGAGCAGGTGGACGTGGAGGTGGAAGACGGACTGTCCGGCGCCGGGGCCGACGTTGAGGACGGTGCGGTAGCCTTGCTCGATGTTGCGCTGGCGGGCGATGTGGGCGGCGGCGAGGTGGCAGCGGCCGATGAGTTCGGCGTCGGCGGCATCGGCTTCTTTCAATCCGGCAAAATGCTTTTTGGGGATGATGAGAATGTGCGTGGGGGCTTGCGGGTTAATGTCTTCGAAGGCGAAGACGTGGTCATCCTCGTAAACTTTCTTAGCGGGGATTTCGCTGTTGATGATGCGGCAGAAGAGGCAATTGGGCTCGGTCATAATTGGTTCACTTGCGACTGGTCCATCGCTGGTTCACTTACAGCGGGCTCATCTTTCGCAGAATCATCCCGCGAATAGCTACTCGCTTGGCTTGGAGCTGTACGGCCGGAGCGATCGCGCAATCAAAACCAATCCGCCCACCGGCAGGATCAACATCACCATGGTGTTGAAGAGACCGGTGGGCTGAAAATAGATATGCATGTTGGCGAGGGATGCCGGCGAGGATGAACAGGGCTCCCGCAACGGTGAGCAGCCATCCGATGACGCTCTTGCCGTTCCAGAACAGAATCCCGAGCCGAACAGCATGGGCAAAAGCGTGATGCCGAAGCTGCCGCCTCCCCAGAAACTCCAGTAGGACCGGACGACGTTCACTTGGTGGCTGATGAGGAAGCCTCCGATGCAGGCCATGGCGAAACCGAGCAGGAACATTCCGAGGCCGCCGGAAGTTCCACCGACGTCGCTGATTGAACGGTTGTCCATGGGCGGAAGGATAGCACTTCGCGCGCGCGCCGGGGAGGGACTAACGATATGCCGATGGGGGCAGGCCGGTGATGCGGATTCCGGCGTGGCCTTTGTGGCGGATGTTCATGCCAATGAGCAGGGCGGTGATTTGCTCGATGATGCGGGCGTTTTGGAGTGGACCGCCGTCGATGGGGCGGACGCCGGGAATTTTTGCCGCCAGTTCGCGGGTGAGTTGCGAGGCGTCGGCATCGTTGCTGCAGACGATCACGTCGCAGTCGAGCGGAGCGTCGCCGTTTAGCATTTCGGCGGACACGTTGTGGAAGGCGGCGACCACGCTCACTCCTTTGGGCACGAGTTCGGCAGCCTGCTGGGCGGCGGAGCCTTGCCAGACGCCGAGAGTGCGGGAGGCGCGTCCGCCAACGCTGGCGGCGAGGGGAACGGTGGCGTCGATGAGGATGCTGCCGTCGGTCATGGCAGGCTTGAGTTGCTTGATCAGGGTGGCTTGAGCTTCGAAGGGGACGGTCAGCATAAGAATATCGGCGGCGTCGCAGGCGGCGCTGTTTTCCATGCCGGATACATTGGCCTCAGGGCCGGCTCTTCGCTGAATGGCTGCGGCGGTTTGCCGGGCGCGCTCTTCGTTGCGGGAGCCGATGATCACGGTTTCTCCGGCGCGGGCCCAGCGCAAGGCGAGTCCCATGCCGGCGGGACCGGTGCCTCCGATCACGGCGATGGGGCGGGTGGAAGTCATAAGGGGGGACGTTCGCACGATTCACGTCGGACGACATCACGGGGGCTAAAGCCCACGCTCCGTCCAGCCGATTGACGCGGCGCTGAAGCGCCGCTCTTCCACGGTGGCGCCTGCCAGAGTGGTGACTTCCACGGCGGCGTCCTCCACAGAGGCATCCAACAGTGGGGTGACTTCTGCGGATGCGACTGCATAAGAAATTCTCTTCTCATGCGAATTCGGCCTCCAGCGCCTGTTCCGCGGTGCATTCGTCTTCCATTAGCGGATGCTTGATGTGGATGCGCGAATACGTGGTGTTGCGCTCGGCGGGGATGCGGCCCATCTCCAGAATCAGCGATTGGAAATCTTCCGGGCTGGTGTATTGGCCGGCGGTGGCTCCGGCTTCGCGGGAAATATTTTCTTCCATCAAAGTGCCGCCGTAATCGTTGGCCCCGGCGTGCAAGCAGAGCTGCGAGAGGCGCCGGTTCAGCTTTACCCACGAAACCTGAATGTTATTGATGGAGCCGGCGAGCAGCAGGCGCGCCAGCGCGTGAACTTTAAGATGCTCCGCGAGCGCGGGGCCGGTGCGGGCCAAGCCCTGATGGAAGAGCAGCGTGTTCTGGTGCACGAAGCCGAGGGGGACGAACTCGGTGAAGCCTCCGGTTTCAGCTTGAATGTCGCGCAGCAATCGCATCTGGCGGACCCAGTGCGCGGGGGTTTCGGTGTGTCCGTACATGAGCGTCGAAGTGGTGCGGATGCCGCAGCGGTGGGCGGTGCGGATGACTTCGATCCATTGCGCGGTGGAAAGTTTGTTGGCCGAGAGGATGTGGCGGATTTCGTCGTCGAGAATTTCGGCGGCGGTGCCGGGGAGGGTGCCCAGGCCGTTGTCGCGCAGCATGGAAAGATAGTCGACGAGCGGCATTCCGGTGAGTTCGACGCCGTAGACAATTTCCATCGGCGAGAAGGCGTGGATGTGCATGCGCGGGACGGCGGCTTTTATGGCGCGGAGAATGTCGCGATAGTGGAATTTGGGAAGGTCGTGGGGCAATCCGCCTTGAATGCAGACTTCGGTGGCGCCGAGTTGCCAGGCTTCGATGGCCTTTTGCGCCATCTGATCGAGGGTGAGGAAGTAGGTATCGGCCTCGCGCGGGCCGCGGCTGAAGGCGCAGAATTTGCATCCCACGAAGCAGATGTTGGTGAAATTGATGTTGCGGTTGACTACGTAGGTGACGAGGTTGCCGGTGAGTTCGGCGCGGAGCAGGTTGGCGGCGACGAGGAGGCCGAGAAGGTCGTCGCCTTCGGCGTTGGCTAACGCGTAGGACTCTTCCAGTGACAGGTTGGCGCCGTTTTGGGTTTCGAGGATTTTCTCGAGCGAAGCGCGCGGGAATGGTGTGATACGCGGAGCGATGTCAGACCAGTCGAGCGAGGGAAAGGATTCGAGTTCGGAGTCAGTCAGTTCGCGGCGCACGGTTTCCTCCGGTGCGTACAGTGTAGTCGATCCGAGCGGAGCCACAAAAGAGATGTCATCCTGAAATCCAGCACAGCTGGATTGAGGGACCGTACGACAGATGAAAGGGTGATGCTGTTGGCGGGAATGCCTATGCTGTATGTATCCGGATGTTCCCGCCGGCAGCACCACTGCTTGCCGGGCATCGTAAGGTCGCTCGGAGAGCTATCGCTCTCCTCACGATGACAATCTTAATCTTCTCAGGATGACACTCTTAACTCTTGCGAATGAGTTAGCGGAATAGATCGTTGACTGCAGGGCGCAGCAGGTCACGAGCTCGGCCTGGGCCGGGTTCGTATTGGAATCCGCGGACGATGCAGGCGGGGGCGCGGTTGAGTTTGCCGCAGGCGAGGCCGGCGGCGCAGGCTAGTTCGTCGGCTACAGCTTCGACGCTGGCGTGCAATTTATAGCCGTGGGGATCGCGGCGGCCGCGATCGTCGCGCAGCGGCTTCATTCCGGCGATGCCGATGGCGAATTCCGTCAGGCCCTCGCGCCAGGGGCGGCCGAAGCTGTCGGTGATGATGACGGGGACGGCAATCCCGGTGCGGCGTTTGAGGGCGCGGCGCAGATTGGCGGCGGAGCGGTCGGGATCTTCGGGAAGCAGCAGGGCGTGAGTACCTCCGTTGACGTTGGAGACGTCGACGCCGCTGTTTGCGCAGAGGAAGCCGTGGTGGGTTTCGGTGATGAGCACACCATTTTTGCGGCGGATTACGGCGCGGCTTTCGTGCAGGGCGAGTTCGATGACGCGGGCGTCGAGGGCGTATTCTTTCGCCCAGGCGATGGAATCGGCAGAGGGGCGGATGGTGGCCAGGTCGACGAGGCGGCCTTCGGATTTGGAAACGATTTTGTGTTTTACGATTAGAATGTCGCCGGGTTGGAAGGCGCGTCGGGAGAGGGTTTCGAGGAGTTTGTCGGCGAGCGAGTCGCCGGGGTGGATTTCGTCGGCGAGCGGGATTGGGATTAGGCGGATCTCGGCCGATGCGAGTGGGCGTTTCTTTCGCCCCTTCGGGGCTGATGAATCCTGACCGGCTGACCCACGGCTTGCGCCCCCTCGGCTAGCTCGGGGCAGGCTGTGGGCTGCATTCTTTCGCCGCTTCGCGGCTGATTCGTTTTGTCCTCGCAACTTTCTCATACCGACTCGTTCATCCGCCAATGATATCCATCATCGTGCCTGCGCGGGCGTATTCGCGGGCCAGGCGCTGGGCGAGGGTTTCGCCGGGGAGCGAGATGAGTTGTTGCAGGTCGGCGGGATTGTCGACATCGACTGCGATTCCGGGGAGGTGCAGCACTACACACGGCTTGCCGGTGGCTTGCGCTGCGGCGTGGTGGGGTTTAAAGCTGTCGTTGCCGAAGCGGAGCGGGAATAGATTTGCGGGGCGGCGGAGGGCGGCGTTGGTGCCGCGTCCGTCGGCGGCGGGGACGAGGACGCTGCCTTCGGCGGGTGCGTGTTGCAAGATTTCGTCTAGCTCGCCGGCTTGAATGAGGGGGATGTCGGCCGGGATCACTAGCGCGCTGTTAGCGCCGCGCTCCACGCAGATGCGCGTAGCGAGTTCGATGGCTCCGGTTTCTCCGGGATTCTCGGGGTCGGGGATTACTTCGAAGTCATATTCGGCGGCCAGTTTTACGGCATAGGGGTCGCTGGTGACGACGGCGACCGCCGGAGAATTCTTTTCTCGTCGAGCGGGCCAGTTGTACAGAGTTGTAAGTACGTCGTGCAACATGGCCTGCGCCAGGGCGGTGCGAGATGGTTGGTCGAGAATGGCGGCCAGGCGCTGCTTTGCCGAAGACGTGTTCTTGACGGGAACCAGAATTACTGGAATGCAGGTCACGACTGCGGGTCCAAACGCCGCGCGGCGGCGCCGTGATGCACGGGCTGATTCGACAGTGGGAGAGTGGAAACGAACGAGAGCACTTCGCGGGCAAGGGCGGCTTTGTCTGCAGCGCTGCGCATGATGGTTTGCAGACACTGCACGCGCATGCCGTTCTTGCGGAGAGCGTCGGCGGCCCGGGCGTCGCGTGTGTCGCAGATCAGGATGTCGAGAAAATCTTCGTACGCCTGGGCGACGCCGGCGATGGAGCAGGGGAATCCTTGCGCCTGCATGAGAATTCCGGCCGGACCGGCGACCGGGGCATTGCCCACGATGGGGCTGATGGCGGCAATTTTTCCGCGGGCCTGCAGCAGAGCTTCACGAATGCCGGGCACAGCCAGGATCGGTCCGATGCTGGTGATGGGATTGCTGGGGGCGATGAGAATTGCGTCGGCGGAAACGATGGCTTCGACGACGCCGGGCGCGGGCTCCGCGTCGGAGGCTCCGGCGAAGCGGACGGAGTTCACAGGGTCCTGATACCAGCGCTGCACGAAATATTCTTCAAAGCTCAACTCGCCGGCGGGCGTATCGATGCGGGTTTCGATGCGCATGTCGCTCATGGGGAGAACGCGCGCTTTCACGCCGAGTTTTTCGGAAATGACCGCGGTGGCGTCGGAGAGTGTTTTGCCTTCGGCGAGCAGGCGTGAGCGCAGCAGGTGCATGGCCAGGTCGCGGTCGCCGGTGTGAAACCACGTGGGCTCTCCGAGTTGTCCCATGGCCTGCAGGCAGAGGAAAGTGTCACCTTTCACGCCCCATCCGCGCTCGCGGCTGAGCATGCCGGAGAGCACGTAGGTGATGGAGTCGATGTCGGGCGAAACGTAGAGGCCCCACCAGAGCAGGTCGTCGCCGGTGTTGACGACAATGGTGATGTCTTCGGCGGGCATGACCTGACGGAGGCCGTCGACGAATTTGGCGCCTCCGGTGCCGCCGCTGAGGACGCAGATCATCTCTTCCTCTCCATCATGCGCGCTCCAGCATGCCGCCCTCGTTTGTTTTTGCCAGTCCGTCGTCATCGGCCGCGGCGCGCAATTTTTCTGACAAGAGGCCAGGCTTGGCGGTCACAGCGGGAAGAAATTCGGGATACACCGGCAGGCGTTGGCGCAAGGCGAACCCCTTGGCTTCAGTGCGCAGACGCAGTTGCTCGAGATGCGGCCAGGGTTTTTCCGGATTGATGAAGTCGGGCGTCAGCGGCGAAATTCCTCCCCAATCGTTGATGCCGGCGTCGGCTAAGTCATCATAGTATGGCGCGGAGAGATTGGGCGGAGCTTGAATGTTGACGTTCGGGAGTAACAAGCGAGCTACGGCAACGGCGCGGAGCATCTCGCCGCGCGTGGGCTCGGGGCAGCGGGCCATGGGGATCGCCGGCTTGACGCGGAAGTTTTGCACGATTACTTCCTGGATGTGGCCATAGCGGTCATTCATGTCGCGGATGGCGAGCAGCGTGTCGACGCGGTCTTCGAGAGATTCGCCGATTCCGATGAGCAGGCCGGTCGTGAAAGGAACATTCTGCTTGCCGGCATCCGCGATGGTGCGCAGTCGTTTGGCTGGGACTTTGTCGGGCGCGTTGTCGTGGGCCGCGCCGGGGGCCAGCAGAGCGGAGTTCGTGGTTTCGAGCATCAGGCCCATGCTGGGCGAGACCGCAGCCAGGCGGGCGATCCATTCGGCGCTGAGCAGGCCGGGATTGGGATGCGGGAGCAGGCTGGTCTCGCGCAGCACCAGTTCGCACATGGCTTCGAGATAATGCAGGGTGGATTTGTAGCCGAGGTGGCTAAGCGTTTCGCGCATCTCGGGGAAAAGGAGTTCGGGCTTGTCGCCGAGGCTGAAGAGGGCTTCGGTGCATCCTAGTTTTTCGCCGGCGCGGGCGACCGAGAGAACTTCTTCCGGAGTCATGGTGTGCGCGCCGGGGTCGCCGGGATCGCGGCGGAAGATGCAGTATCCGCAATAGTCGCGGCAGAGGTTGGTGAGCGGCAGGAACACCTTGCGCGAATATGTGATAATCCCGGGCTTGAAGCGCTTTTTGGCGGCACGGGCGTCGCGAGCAGCGGCGAGGAGTGTGGGCAGATCTTCTTCGGGGCAGCGGATCAGTTGCACAGCGACCTCACGCGAGATCGGTTCGCCGGGACGCAGGTTGGCTAATGCCGAAGTGCAGGCGGCGCGGCATTCCCTTGATCCAGGCGTGATTTCAGTGATGGGCACGTTGCATCGAATCATACAACGGCGGGGCGTGGTAATGTAGGCGGTTGCTGTGGGCCGGACGCTACGCCATGCCCGGCACTGAGGATTTCGTTAGGAGGGACCATGGCTGTACTCGGGCAACGGCTTCTGCTGATCTATGCAGCGTTTTTGACCTGCGTTCTGAGCGCGATGTTGTTGAGTGGAGCCGCAGCGCCGAAAGCCAACGATTTTGACGAGATCACGGTGCACCGGATCAACGTGATAGAACCTGATGGCACGTTGCGTATGGTGATCTCGGATCATGCTAAGTTGCCGGGCGTCATCGTGCGCGGCCATGAGAAGCCGTCGGTTGACCGTCCACAAGCGGGGATGCTTTTTTACAACGACGAGGGCTCGGAAAACGGCGGCCTGATTTTTGGAGGTCGCCGGAATTCGAAGGGCGAGGTCGTCGATTCCGGGGGAAGCTTATCGTTTGATCAGTATGGGGCGAACCAGGTCGTCCAGTTGGCTGGAGTGGATGACAAAGAGGATCGATTTGCGGGCATTATGGTGAACGACAGTGCTTCCGGAGGTTCGAACCGCCGCCGCATTTGGGTGGGACGCGGCGACGACGGAGCGGCAGTGGTCCAGTTGATGGATGCCCAAGGTAAAACGCGAATCTTGATGGAAGTGGCAGCCGACGGCACACCGAGCCTGTCTTTTCTGGATGCCGACGGCAAAGTAGTGAACCGGTTCGCGCCCGTGAAGAAGTAATAATTTAAGTCGCAAAACTCAGGAATGTCTCGAAAGATGAACGCTAAGACCCAGGGCGAATCCGGGAGGCTCAGCGGGGCGGAGTTTCGCAAAGCGATGGGGTGCTTCGCCACCGGGGTGACCATCATTACGGTCGACCTCGAAGGCGCCGTCCATGGCATGACCGCGAATGCGTTTGCCTCGGTGTCGCTCGATCCGCCGCTGGTGCTGGTTTGCGTGGATCACAACACGCGGACGCATGCGCACCTGCATGCGAAGAAGCGATTTGGGATCAATGTTCTCGCCCAAGATCAGCGGGCAATTTCGGACTACTTCGCGCGGGCGGAACGCGATCACGAGCATGCGGAGACCGAGGCCGGGGCGCGATTTGATCGTACGGAACATGGGACCCCGGTGCTGAATGGATCGCTGGCCTACTTCGAATGCCGGCTGCACACGGCGCAAGTGGCGGGAGACCATACCATTTTCATTGCCGAGGTCGAGAACGTGGTGGTGCGAGATGGCCAGCCGTTGCTGTTTTTCCGAGGGAAGTATCGCAAGGTCGGGGACGAGGTGGGGAAGTAGAGCGGGTGCCACTTTTGTCGGCCTGAAACATCTAATGTTTGTAGGAAGTAAATCGCGAAACGGAGTTGATTTATGACTGAAAAGACGGCAGAAAAGATCGTGAAGACCGAAGCCGAGTGGAAGAAGCAGCTCAGCGACGAGCAGTATCATGTGACGCGCGAGGCGGGCACGGAGTGCGCTTTTACCGGGAAATACTGGAACACGAAAGAGCCGGGAATGTACCACTGCGTGTGCTGCGGATCTCCGCTGTTTGATTCGCAGACGAAATTTAACTCGGGGACGGGCTGGCCTAGCTTCACCAAGCCTGCCGAGGGCGGAGGCGTGGTGGAACACAAGGATACGGCTTACGGAATGGTGCGGACGGAAGTTCGTTGCGCCAAGTGCGACGCGCATCTGGGACATGTATTTGAGGATGGTCCGGCGCCGACTGGGTTGCGGTATTGCATGAATTCGGCGGCATTGGATTTGAGGGCGTCAGAGAAGAAGTGAGTGCCTGAGTTTCGTCGGTTTCCCGGAAGGGGAGTAAACCTTTAGTAACCCTCCTGAGTGCACAATTTATGCTGCACGTTTAACACTAGTGAAATATCTTGCATGTAACCTGTTCTCAGGAGACCGCCATGGGTTCAGTCCGCGTTGCGAAGTCTTTGCCGCTGCAGGTGGCCGCGATTTGCTATCGCAGGCGCGGCACGGCGATTGAGTTCCTTCTGGTTAATACCAATGGTGGCAACAAGTGGACCTTTCCCAAGGGATCGACCGAGGCCCGGTTGTCGCACAGCCAGGCGGCCGAACGCGAGGCCGCCGAAGAAGCCGGGGCGCTGGGCACGATTGAGCCGCGCCACTTTCATCTTTACATTCATTCGAAGGGCGTGTTCTGGCAGCCTGGCGGGGTGCAGGAGTTTGTGGTCAAAGCGTTTCTGATGGAAGTTCACCAGATGCGGCGGCCTGACGAAGACAATCGCCGGCCGACCTGGGTGAGCCCGGCGGAAGCCAAGCGGCGGCTTGCCAAGGGGCGCGAAGTGAAGTATTTCCACGAACTCGAGGCTGTGATTGACCGCGCGCTCGAACGCATTCAGTTTCATCATGAGCTGTGGGGAGCGTATCCCGGCGCGCGGAACGCCCGCCCTGCTGCTAAAGACCCCATCGCTGAAGTCGTCTGGCCGTAAGAGAACCTCAGCATTTAGCACTTGGCATTTTGCACTTAGCAGTCCGCGGTATCCCCTCTTTTTCCTGGCATTGCCTCGATCCTTTTCCGGCCAAACGCTAATTGCTAATTGCTAACTGCTACGCCGAACTGCTATTCCCATCTCTGGTAACCCGGCACTGGCAACGGATTCTATGAGACGATAATTCCAGCTACGATCTTGAACGAAATATGATTCAGCTTTCCGGCGCCGGAAAACGGTTCGGCCACAAACTGCTCTTCGAAAACGCGGACTGGCTCATCACGCCGCATGACCGCATCGGTCTGGTCGGGGGGAACGGTACTGGCAAATCGACGCTCATGAAAGTGCTCGCGGGCATGGACACGTTCGACTACGGCTCGCTGGTTGTCGCCAAGGGAACGTCTGCGGGATATTTGCCGCAGGACGGGCTTACGCTCTCTGGTCGCAGCGTGTTTGCTGAGTGCATGTCGGTGTTTGACGACTTGCGAGCCATGGAGACGGAGCTGGAATCGCTCACCCACAGCATGGCAGAGCTGGACCATACCAGTGCGGAATACGACGCCGTTGCCGATCGCTATCATCGAGTCGAGCACGAATTTCGCACCCGCGACGGCTATTCGATTGAATCGGAGGTGGGCCGGGTGCTGATGGGGTTGGGGTTTAGTAAGGAAGACTGGCCGCGGCTGACTGACGAATTTTCTGGCGGGTGGCAGATGCGTCTGGCGTTGGCCAAGCTTCTGCTGCAGCAACCGAACCTGCTTTTGCTGGACGAGCCGACCAACCATCTTGATCTCGAAGCGAGGAATTGGCTGGAAGAATATTTGAGCAACTATCCACATGCGTTTGTGCTGATCTCGCACGACCGCTATTTTCTTGACGTGACGGTCAACAAAATCGCGGAAATCTGGAACAAGCGATTCTGGTTCTACACCGGAAACTATGACAAGTTCCTCGCGCAGAAGACACAGCGCAATGAACAGCTGCAGGCCGCTTACCGCAACCAGCGCGACCGCATCGAGCAACTCGAAGTGTTCATCAACCGCTTTCGATATCAGGCGACGAAGGCCAAGCAGGTGCAGAGCCGGATTAAGGAACTAGAGAAGATCGAGCGCATCGAGGTTCCGCCGGAAGAAAAGACGATCCATTTTTCGTTTCCACAGCCGAAGCCCAGCGGGCGGATCGTGGCGGAGTTTGAAGCGGTCGCTAAGACTTATCCAGGGAAGAATGGTGGCGCCGATAAGGAAGTCTTCCGCAATGTCAGCTTCATGATCGAACGTGGAGAGCGGATTGCGCTGGTTGGCATCAACGGCGCGGGCAAATCTACGCTGATCAAACTTTTGGCCGGAACGGAAAAAGTCACGCGCGGAGAATATCGCCTCGGGCACAACGTGGAAGCGGACTATTTTGCGCAGGACCAATATAAGGAACTCGATGCTGATGCGCGCATCCTCGATGATCTAGGGGATGCTTCGCCTGGGTCGGGCGAAACTGAACTGCGCAGCTTGCTCGGTTGTTTTCTGTTTTCCGACGAGGACGTGTTCAAGAAGATTGGCGTGCTCTCCGGTGGGGAGCGCGGGCGCTACGCGCTGCTGCGACTGCTGCTGCATCCGGCAAATTTTCTGCTGCTCGACGAACCGACGAATCACCTCGACCTGCGTGCCAAAGACGTGCTGCTCGACGCGCTGGTGAAATATACCGGCACGGTTGTCTTCGTTTCGCATGACCGCTATTTCATCGACAAGCTGGCTACGCGGGTGTTCGAAGTTGGTGAGGGCAAGGTCGAAATCTTTCCTGGGAATTATGAGGACTATCTCTGGCGCAAGCAGGGTGGGCAGCATGTTGCGCCTACGCTGGATGATGTTCCGGGCGCGAGGATTGCAAAGACTGAACCTTCAACGCTGAAATCGGCGGCATCAGACGCGCCGACGAATGGAAATCGCAGCGGCCAAGCGGAGGTGGTAGCCGAAGCGCCCAAGAAACGCTTAAATCCCATCAAGCGGAAACAATTGGAAGATCGTGTACGCGCGCTGGAGGCGGAGATCGGCCGCACCGAATCCGCGATCGAGCATCTCGAAAGCGGGCTGCAGAATTTTGTCAGCGCCGACGAAAACCAGCGCCAGTCGCAGCAACTCAACGAGCGCAAGACGGCGCACGCCGCGCTGATCCGGGAGTGGGAGAATCTGGCCGAGACTCTGCAGGGATCCGACTGACGTTACCTTCGCAACCGTACACTACCTTTCGTAATCTTAAGAAAATCCTTACCTCTGTGCGATAGTCAGGTTGGCCAAGTGGCCAGCAACTGGCGGGGCCACAAATTTGCAAGACCAACCGCATAAACAGGGCGTCGCCTCCGGGGCGAAGCGCCGCGCGGGAATCCAAGAAGGAAGGTCGCATGCTTCAGTCGTCAGAGAACTCGTTTAACTTGAGGGCCGGCACGCCGGCTCCAAACCCCAACCCGTATAACCCGGTCAAAACCGTAACCGCTCCCGTGGATCAGGCGACCATCGGCCGCACATTGGTCATTAAGGGCGAAATCAGCGGCTCCGAGGCGCTCTACATCGATGGCCGCATCGAAGGCAAAATCACGATGCCGGACAGCCGAGTCACCATCGGCCGCAACGGGCAGGTCGATGCCAGCATTCAGGCGCGCGAGCTTGTGATCATGGGCAAAGTGACTGGCAACATCGAATGCAGCGATCGCGTGGATATCCGCGCTGAAGGCTCGGTCAACGGAGACATTTCCACGGCGCGTATCAGCGTGGAAGATGGCGCCGCGCTTAAGGGCGGAATTCAGGTCCGCAGCGAAGGGAAGCCGGCGCAGAAATCGGCCGAGGCTCCGAAGGCGATGGCGGCTACTGCCAGCGCGTAGTTGGCGGGTGGGTTATCAATTTAAGACCAGGGACACGCTTGCGCGTGTCCTTGTTTTTTTGATTGTTCGAAAAAAATCTGGTTTCATTTTGAGGGGCGCCGGGCTCCGCCCTGCCGGGGCGGACGAAGCGTCCGCCGCTACATGAGGCTAGTTCGTTACTGGCTGCAGGGTTCTTACAAGCCAGGGGATGATTACTTCTTTGAATATTCTGGGATCGGGCCAGACGCCTACTTGTCTGCCGAGATGGCCGCCGTGGGGGTTGATCCAGGCTTCTTTGGGGACATCGCCTTTGCTTAGCAGCAGGTATTCGTCGTCGATTGGAACCTGCGTATCGTTTACGCCGGCCAGGATGAGCATGGGCGCCATCGGCTTGCCCAGCAGGCCCTGACGGACCAGCGACATTTTTGGCAGGTAGTCGCCCATCTCGTCGAGCGTATGCACGCCTTCCAGAATATTCATGAGCGCGGGCACCTGATCGAAAAGATATTCGCGATTGCCCAGCAGCGAGTTCATCAGAAAATCTTTCTGAAAGAATCTGTCGACTGGCGGTGACTGCGCGCTACAACCGCGCAGGCGGGCGCGCTCCACGATCGCCATTTTTGTAGCCCAGTATGCGCCCCAGCTCACGCCGTGCATGGCGATGCGGTTCTTGTCGATTTCCGGACGGGACTGCGCGTAATCGATGACTTTCGAAAGCATACGCTCGGAAGTTTCGCTGACCTTGATCGGTGCCTGGCCGGTGCCGGGGCCGTCGACGGCGAGGACTGCGATGCCGAAGGGAAGAATTGCGCCGAAGCTTTCTGTGAGATCTTCTTTGCGACTATCGAGGCCGTTGACGGCAATGACCAGCGGCACGGGGCCGGACGGATTTTTCGGCAGGCGCAGGTAGCCGGCGATCTCCTTGCCTTCGAATGGAATGTGCACGACTTCGAGCGGGGGATCGAAAAACTTGGCGTGGGCCAGGAAGGCTTCGAGTGCTTTTTCGTAGGAGCGTTGCTTGCCGGGGGACGCGGGAATCGGCCAGCGGCCGAAGGAATAGAGGCGCCAGGCGCGGATGTAATCGGCGTTGGCCTTAGCTTGATCCGCCTTGTCGGCGGATTTTTGCAGAGACTTGGCTTCGTTAAAGTAACGGTCGGCTACGCGCATGAAGCCGGCCGCCCACTCGTCTTTGTCGGCGGTGTGGATGCTCTCGAAGGCTTCTTTCACGTCGGCGGGATCGAGGCCGATGAGAGGGTACTGGCCGACCTCGGCGCGATGAATCGCTTCGACTTTTATTTCATCAATGGTTCGCTCGCGACGTTCTTGAGCAGAAGTTCGCTGCGACGCTACGACCATACCGATCAGAAACAATGTTGGGAGAATGGATGAAGCCTTCTTCATGATTCGTATTCCCGTTCTTGAGATATTTCACCCAGAGATCTTTGACCCAGCTTGCGAGAAGAGCACGAAGTCGAAAGGAAAGAGCCGGACGGAATTGGTCCGGCCCCGTACGCTGGTGTTGTCCACGAATTAGAAAATAAACTTCAAACCCAGTTGCACCGCACGGCTCCCGCCCGAACCAATCACGGGATTGGCGGCGGCCACGTCTGGCGTAGCGCATCCGCAACCGAAGGGCTGCACGGACGGATCGTTCAAACCGAAGCCGTTCTGGCCGCCATACGGATTGGCGAAGTTGGGATGATTGAGAATGTTGAAGAACTCGGCGCGGAACTGGAGCCGCATGGCTTCTCCGAAGTGAAAATTCTTGGCCACGGAGAAATCGAAATCGCGGAAGCCGGTGTCGGGAAAAATGTTCCGGCTCATGTTTCCGAAATGGCCGAGCGGGGGCGGAAGCATGATGGAACTGCCGTTGGCGTAGCAACCGAAGAATGCCAGCGATTCGGTCGCTGCCCCGGGACTGCCTCCGTCAATGGCGAGAGCCTGGGTGTTGCAGGCTGCATTTTGGCTGGGATTACTGGGGCTGTTGTTGCCGGCGAAGTAGGGAATCCCGACGCCTTTTCCAGACTTGAAGTCCGAGGGCTTGCCGTAGAAGCTCCAGCGAATCGGGGTGTTGGCGGGCGGGCTGACGGGCAACGGGCCGATGCCGGCGGCATCTGTACCTTCATCCATCGGTCCCCAAAACTGCGGGCTGTCGAGCGTGATGATCGAGTTGATCTCCCAGCCTTCCGCCAGTTGGCCAAAGCCCTTGCGTCCGGGAATCGCGTAGGTGAGTGAGACGGTCAGGCGCTGGCGGATGTCGAAGTCGCTGTTCCCGTATTCGGCACCCACGTCGTAGGCGTTCTGCGGCAAGCCCGAGCCGTAACCGAAATCCCAATTCGCGCCCACGTCGTCGAGGGCGTGCGAGTAGGTGTAGCCGGCGACCATGCTCAGGCCGTGATAATTGCGCGCGTTCAGCGTGACTTGCAGTCCGTTGTAGTTAGAGACGTAGACATTTCCCATCTGGAAGATGTTGCTTAGGTAGGGAAACGTGTTGTTATAGGGCCCCACTTCGTTGGCAACCTGACAGGCGGGATTGTTGACCGTGTCGTATTGTCCGTTGACCAGTTGAGCCGTGCACGTGGCCACGTTCGCCGCGGGCCAGCCTGAGCCCACGGGCGGCTGGTTGATGTCCCGAATTCCGGTGAGGTTCGAACCACGATTGGCCACGTAGGCGACCTCCATGGAAACGTTGGGAGTGAAGGCATGCTGCAGATTCAAATTCCAGTTCCAGACGTAGGGCGTGGTCAGATGCGGATCCACGGTCATGATGGGGCAAGGATTCGGAGGAGCACAGTTGATGGTGCTCAGGTTGCCGTAGAGCGGCCCGTTTACCGCGTCCCAGGGCGTGGCCACGGGATTCAGAAACGATTTCACGGTGATGTTGCCGGCGTTGATCGTTCCTCCGGCTGTGTCTCCTGCACCGTCAATGATCGCTGCGGTGGGAACGTTGCCCACGCCAAAGGCGTTGTTGAAGGCGACGAACGATTGCCAGTTCACGGTCTCATAAATCAATCCGGCACCGCCGCGCAGCACGGTGCGGCCGTTGCCGGCGATGTCCCAGGCGAAGCCGCCGCGCGGACCAAAGTTTTTGGGATTCGGGTTGTAAAGGTTGCTGATCTGCCTGCCTACCTGAACGAGGCCGAGCGTCGGGCTGAAGCCACCCATCAAATTATTGGATTCCTGAATGACGGTGCTGTATTCGTAGCGCACGCCGAGGTTCAACGTCAGGTTCTTGGTAACTCGCCAGTCGTCCTGGAAAAACCCGCCGATGGCCCAGTTGTGAAGATGGCGCGTGGGGTCGCCAATTTCCACGGTTTCCTTGAAGGGCAGGCCGGCAAAAAAGTCTTCTAGCGGCGTCGATGTGCCCGCTAGCACACCTCCGAGGAATGTAATGCTGCCCCGGGAATTGCCGTAGGCGGCGTTGGTCACATTGTCGCGACGGAGGTCGCCGCCGAATTTCAGAGCGTGCTTGCCGATGGTGTAAGAGAGGTGATCGATGAACTGAAACATTTCGTCTGGTCCCTGAAACTTCGGCCACTTAAATCCGCCCAGACCGGGGAAGAAATAACCGCCGAAGCCGATGCGCGGCAGGCCGCCGGTATAAGGTCCGCTGACGCCGGTGTCGAGACCGTAGGCGGAAGCGGGCGTGTTTAAATCTCCCGGCAGAGTGGGCTGATAGAGCCGGTTGTAGCCGAATCGGAACTCGTTCACCGTATGGGCGCTGAGGGTAGAAATCCAGCTGCCGCCGCCGACCTGGGCGCGGGTGTGAATGTCGGAAAGCCATTTTTGCTGCAGCTCGGGAAAATCTTCCACGGTCCCGGTGTTGTTGCCAAAGAAATACATTCCGCTGATGCTGTTGCGTTCATTCAGGAGGTAGTCGACTTTGCCCACAAAGTTGTTCACGTGGACAACGTTGTTGAACCCGTTGGAGATACCGATGCTTTGAGTGTTGTTGGTGGGAAACCCCGTGCCCTCGCAGGCTCCCGAAGAGGCGCAGCCTGCAACCATAAGGCTGGCTGGGCTGACTCCGATGCCGGAGGTGTTGGCGGCCGATTCGAGGTCGGAAATTACGTCGGGAATGCTGTCGGCGCAATCGCCGGCGAATCCGAATGCACAAGTTCCATTCGGCGTTGTGCTGGGCACCGTCATCGGACTTGTCACACCGCCGTAGGAGTTGCCGACGTTGTAACGCTGGCCCTCGTAGGCGCCGAAGAAAAATGCCTTGTCCTTGATGATGGCGCCGCCAAAGCTGCCACCGAATTGTTCGAGGGTGCGCGGCAGTTTCGGACTGGGATCGGCATTGAAGTAGTTGCGCGCGTCCATGGCGCCGTCGCGACCGAAAATGAAAGCGGTGCCGTGCACTTTGTTGGTGCCGGACTTCAACCCCACATTGACGACCGCTCCGGGTTTCCATCCATATTCGGCGGGCGGACTCTGCTGCAGGTTGAACTCCTGAATCGAATCAATGGGAAGAATCGTCGCCGAATCGCCGGCGATGCCGGCTCCGTTCACAATGGCCTGGCCCGAGTAAGGTTCGCTGTTGAACAGGCCTTCGATGTAATACGCGTTGTCCTCGGCGCGCAGGCCGTTGGCGCTGGTGGTGGAAAATCCGCCGCCGGGGTAACGCATGACGCCGGGACGCAGTTGCAGCAGGTTTTCGTAATTGCGGCCGTTGAGCGGCAGGTCGTTAATTTCCTCGTTGCTGAGGGTGCCTCCCAGAGTCGAGGAGGTCGTGTTGAGCAGCGGAATGTCGACGTTCACGACGATGGTCTCGGAAACCTGGCCGGGTTGCAGAGCGAAATCGGCACGGACGTCGCTGGCAACCTCGATGACGACATTGGGCCGCTCGGTGGTCTTGAAGCCCTTCGCTTCCACGCGAATCTTGTACGCGCCGGGCAACAGTTCCGGGGCGACGTACTCGCCGGCGGTGTCCGTGGTGAGGGTGCGCGAGTCGCCGCGCTGCACATCGGAGACCACGACGGTGGCGCCGGAGACTGCGGCGCCGCTCTGGTCCGTCACTGTGCCGAGAATGCGCCCCGCAGTCGACTGGGCCAGGGCAGGATGGGTCAGAGCAGGAATGGAGAAAAGGAACAGAGCTAACGTTGCCAGCAATAACCGGGAAGCTGCAGTGCTGCGGCCGTGATGAAACCCGGCAGTGCTGACCGTGTGGGATAGCATCGGGGGAATCCCTCCGTTCTTATGGTCCGACAGCCATACCACCATCGGCGAAACAGTGTCAAGCGAATTCAAGTATGGGGCGAGAGTGGACAGCGTATACCGCCGCCGACGCGAAAGGGAAGTCCATAACAGAGCAACTGAAGTTTATTAGAGCGACAGGATTTTAGCGGCTGGATTGCGTTACGTGGGGGCGATCGAGTACATTGGTAAAGGTCGTACCACTATACCTTTATACCGCTATGTTTCTCTCGCAGCTGTCCAGACAACAAACGCGCCAGCCCGCTGTGGATATGCGGTATAGTAGCCGGACCAGAGTCGGGCTACCGGCTCGCTGTGCGTCACGGAGTGCGGGGGGCGAAGTTGTGTACAAGCTGATTCGTACATCGCGGCTTTACGAGCAGATCGTTCAGCAGATCGAAGAATCCATTGTCAAAGGTAATCTGAAGGCGGGAGATCAACTCCCTGCGGAACGCGATCTGGCCCAGCGCTTCGGCGTGAGCCGCACGGCCGTGCGCGAAGCGGTGAAGACGCTGCGCGAAAAAGGTCTGGTGGAAGCGTACTCGGGCCGCGGCACCTTCATCACCGACGGCACCACGCAAGCCGTGCGCCAGTCGCTGGACCTGATGGTGAAGATCGGTCAACCAGAAGGCTCGACTCATCTGGCGGAGGTGCGGGCCATTCTCGAACCGGAGATTGCGGCGCTCGCAGCCTTGCGCATCCAGGAACCGGAGCTGGCGACGATGCGCGAGGCGGTGGCCGCCATGGACCGCGCCGGAAGCGACCCGGAAACCTATATTGAAGCGGATCTCGATTTTCATCTGGCGCTGGCTGAGGGGGCGGCTAATCCGCTTATCCTGTCGCTGCTCGATTCCATCGTGGGGCTGCTGCGAGAGCAGCGCCTGCGAATTTTCAAAGTTCCCGGCGGGCCGGAGCGCGGCCAAGTTCATCACAAGCGAATTCTGGAAGCGATAGAACGCCGCGACGAGGAGAAGGCGCGGCAGGCGATGCGGGCGCACCTCGGCCAGGTGCGGGACGACAGTCGTGACACGGTGGCGAAGCGCGCGCCGGGGAAGCGCCGCCCGAATTAGTCGATGCTTAGTAACGATGGTTGATAAACGATCGTTGATAGCGATGGTTGACAAAGATGGTTGATAACGATTGGCCCGTTGTGATTCACGGGCTGCACTGCGTGCGAAGGAAGGACAGCGGATGGCGAAGTTAGGGTTTATCGGATTGGGCGTGATGGGCAGCCAGATGGTGAACCGGCTGCTGAGTAAAGGCCACACGGTAACCGGCTACAATCGCACGCGCGCCAAGGCGCAGTGGCTGGTGGAGAAGGGAATGAAGTGGGCGGACTCGCCGCGCGCCGTAGCCTCTGCTTCGGACTACACCTTCGCAATGGTGACCAACGCCGCGGCGATTGCTTCGATCACCGAAGGGCCCGACGGGCTGTTGGCCGGTTTGAGCGCGGGCAAGACTTTTATCGACATGAGCACGGTAAGTCCAACCGTGAGCCGTGCACTGGCTGCGAAAGTGCGCGCTGCGGGCGCAGACATGGTTGACTCGCCCGTTTCCGGCAGCGTGATCACTCTGCAGGAAGGCAAGTTGTCGGTGATGGTCGGCGGGCGCAAAGAAACCTTCGACAAGATCAAACCTTTGCTGCTCGATATCGGTCCGAAAGTAAGTTACGTGGGCGACAACGGCCTGGCACTTTCGATGAAGATCGCTATCAATCTGAGTCTGGCGGTGCAGATGCTGGCCTTTTCCGAAGGCGTTTTGCTGGCGGAAAAAAGCGGCATTGCCCGCGAAGTTGCGGTCGACGTGCTGGTTAACAGCGCCGTTGCTTCACCCATGATCAAGTACCGCGGACCATTCGTCCTGCAGCAGCCGGAAGAAGCCTGGTTCGACGTGAACATGATGCAGAAAGACATGGTGCTTGCGATGGAACTGGGCCGGCAACTCGACGTGCCGCTGCCGACGACTGCAGTGAGCAATGAATTTCTTACTGCGGCTCGCGGGATGGGTTGGACGAAATATGATTTTGCCTGCATGTTCGACGTGCTGGCTGCGATGTCCGGCGTGACCACGCCAGTAACTGCGGGAGGCAAGAAGTGACGACGGCTACGTCCAAGCCGACTCAGGGCTTCGAGCTTACGGAAAAAGATAGGTGGCTGCGCGCCTACCGGCAGATGGTGAGGATTCGCCTGTTCGAAGAGCAAGTGAATGAGCTCTATACGCGCGCTCTGATGCCCGGACTGGCGCATCTCTATAGCGGCGAAGAGGCCGTCGCCGTGGGCATCTGCGAGGCGTTGAATATCGATGACTACATCACCAGCACGCATCGCGGTCACGGGCACTGTCTGGCCAAGGGTGCTTCGCCCGACCGCATGTTTGCTGAACTGTTGGGCAAAGAAGCGGGCTACTGTCGCGGAAAAGGTGGATCGATGCACATCGCCGATCCGGCGACCGGCAACCTGGGAGCGAACGCGATTGTGGGCGGCAGCGTTGGCATCGCGACTGGCGCGGCGTTTGCCGCGAAGCGGTTGGGCAATGGGCGCGTTGCAGTCTGTTTTTTCGGCGAAGGCGCTTTAGGTCAGGGATCGCTCTACGAGGTGATGAATCTCGCTCAACTCTGGAAGCTCCCTGTGATTTATGTCTGCGAAAACAATCTCTATAACGAGTACACACACTTCTCGGAGACGACTGCGGGAACGATCCTCGGCCGTGCCGCCGCTTTCGGCATCGAGGGCGCGTCGGTCGATGGTCAGGACGTGCGCGCGGTGAATGAAGTAGCAACGCGCCTGGTGGAGCGGGCGCGCGCCGGCGCCGGCCCTGCCTTTCTGCAGGCCGATACCTACCGCTATAGCGGCCATCACGTGGGCGACATCAACCGCGAGTACTATCGCTCGAAGCAGGAAGAGCAGCATTGGAAGACCGAACGCGATCCGATCAAGCTGCATGCGAACTGGCTGCTTGGGCAAGGGCAGGCTGATGCCGCAACGCTGGAACAAATTACCGGCGAAGCGCGCAGCGAAATGGAAGCGGCGGTGAAATTCGCGGTCGCGGCTTCGTATCCCAGCGTTGATCAAGTGGAACAGGATGTATATGCCGGAGCGTGAACTCACATTTGCGCAGGCGGTGCGGGAAGCGCTGGCTGAAGAAATGCGACGCGACTCGCGGGTTTGCATTTTTGGCGAGGACGTAGCTGAAGCGGGCACCCCGTTCAAAGTTCTCTCCGGGCTGGTGGAAGAATTCGGCGCCGAGCGCGTGCTCGACACGCCAATCTCCGAAGCAGGATTTACCGGCGTCGGCGTGGGCGCGGCCATGACCGGCCTGCGGCCTGTGGTCGACATCATGTTCGGCGATTTCCTCACGCTGACCATGGATCAGATGGTGAACCAGGCCGCGAAAGCGCATTACATGTCGGGCGGGCATTGGCGTGTTCCCATGGTGATGCGCACCACGCTGGGCGCGACGCGGCGCTCGGCGGCACAGCATTCGCAGTCGCTGCACGCCTGGTTCAGCCACGTGCCAGGATTGAAAGTCGTGTTGCCTTCGACGCCCTATGACGCGAAAGGCTTGCTGAAGACCGCGATCCGCGACGAGAATCCCGTAGTCTTCTTCGAAGACAAAATGATGTACAAGCTGAAAGGTCCGGTGCCCGAAGAGGACTACACGATCCCGCTGGGTGTGGCTGACATAAAACGCAAAGGTGACGACATCACTCTGGTGGCGACGAGCAGCATGGTGCAGGTCGCTCTCGGCGCGGCGATATTATTGGAAAAAGAAGGCATCAGTGCTGAGGTAGTCGATCCGCGCACCACCTGGCCGCTCGACGAAAAGACGATCATCGAGTCGGCCAAGAAAACGTCGCGCGTCATCGTGCTCGACGAAGGCTACGGTCGGTATGGAGTAACCGCCGAATTGGCGGCGGTGATCGCCGAAGGCGCATTCTATGACTTGGACGCGCCGGTAAAGCGCATGGGAGCGATGCACGTTCCGATCCCTTTTTCTCCGCCACTCGAAGATGTGACAGTCCCGACGGAAGAAACGGTGACAGCAGCGGCGCGTTCGATGTGCAACAAATCGTAGTGACCAGAAGATTGAACTAAAGAGCTAAGAGCTAAGGGCTAAAAGCTAAGAGCGAAGAGCGGGGGTTGTTATGGCACTCAAAACGCATGGAACCATGGCAGTCGATTGGGAACAGCGAATCGACTTCGATCGCCTCCGCCGCGAACGCTTGCAGAAAGCGAAAGACCTGCTCAAGCAGTCGTCGATGGGCGCGCTGCTCTGTTTCGACATGAACAATGTGCGCTACCTTACGTCGACGCACATCGGCACCTGGGCGCAGGACAAGGCGAATCGCTTTACGCTGTTGCCGCAAAACGACGAGCCGATTCTGTGGGACTTCGGCTCCGCCGCCAAACATCATCAGCTGAATTGCCCGTGGCTGGACGGCCGTTCGCGCCCAGGCATTTCTATGCTGCGCGGCGCGATGACGCCGGAGATGGGCCGCGCCGAAGACGTCGCCAAGAAGATTCGCCTTGAGCTCGAAATGCGCGGCCTGCACAAAGAGCCGGTCGGCATCGACATCATCGAGTTGCCGGTGCTCTTCGCGCTGCAAAAAGAAGGCATCGAAGTCGTCGACGGACAGCAACTCATGTCCGAAGCGCGCGTCATCAAGACGCAGGATGAAATATCTCTGCTCAACACTTCGGCCATGATGGTCGATGCCGCTTACGACGAACTTTACCGCGCCATGAAGCCTGGTCTGCGCGAGAACGAGGCAGTAGGACTTGTAAGTAAAGTCCTCTACGACCTCGGCTCGGAATATGTCGAAGCGGTGAACGCGATTTCGGGCGAGCGTTGCAATCCGCATCCCCACGTTTTTTCCGATCGGGTGCTGCGCCCCGGCGATCCCGTCTACTACGACATTCTGCATTCCTACATGGGATACCGCACCTGCTACTACCGCTGCTTCACGGTCGGTTATGCGTCGCACGCCATGGTCGACGCCTACAAACGCTGCCGCGATTATCTCGATGCCGCTATTGAGCTAGTTCGGCCCGGCCGCACCACGGCTGAAATTGCTTCGGTGTGGCCGAAGGCTACTGACTTCGGCTTTCCCAACGAAGAGGCGGCGTTCGCCCTGCAATATGGCCACGGCATCGGCCTCGCGATCTGGGAGAAGCCGGTCATCAGCCGACTGGTTTCGTTCGAGCACCCGGTGGAAATTAAACCGGGCATGGTGTTTGCGCTCGAAACATTCTGGCCCTCGACCGACGGCTGGAGCGCGGCGCGCATTGAAGAAGAAATTGTGGTCACCCCGACCGGGCACGAAGTCATTACGCGCTTTCCCGCGGAACAGCTTCTGGTCGCGGGCGCGCACTACTACACGGTGAACGGTCCGCTGCCGACTATACGAGAAACCGAAGCTTCGCCCAGCGAACGCGTGCTCGAGATGATTGAGACCAGCGCGAAAACTGAGCGAGTAGGAGTTTCGGACTGAAGGCCATAGTTCTGAAAAACGAAAAGCCCTTCCCCGAATAAAAACACTATGGCCTTCAGTGTTGTCATGCCCGCCCTTGAGATGGCGCAGGAAACCGGCAAGCTCATTGCCTGGCGGAAGAAGGAAGGCGACCGCGTGACAAAGGGTGAGCCCCTCCTCGAAATAGAAACTGACAAAGCGGTGGTCGAGGTGGAAGCGCCCGCCGACGGCATTCTCGCGGGGATCAAAGCGTCCGCGGGAGACGATATTCCCGTAGGGCAGACCATCGCATGGATTGTCGCGCCCGGCGAAGCGCCTCCGGTGGAAAGCGAATCGGCCATGCCGGCCGCGCGAGCCGGATCGCACTCCCCAGCGTCGCCCGTGAAGGATCAATCCCATGCCGCGCCGGCGCAAGACATGACACAAGCGCCGGGATCGAGTGCAAAGATTTCTCCCAAGGCTCGCCGTCTCGCGAAAGAACTCGGGGTCGACATTGCGGCCCTGCGCGGCTCCGGCGCGGAAGGCGAAATCCTGGCCTCCGACGTTCAAGCGGCCGCCGCAGCGCCGCCCTCCGCCGCGGCTGCGAAGAAATCCGCAGACACTGAAGTTCCTACCTCGCTCGGCCGCATCATGGCTGAGCGCACCACGCAGAGTTGGACCACCGTCCCGCACTTCTTTGTGACGCGCGAGATCGAAGCGAGCGGGCTCGATGATTATCGGAACAAGGTCGTCGCGGAGATGGAGCGCTCCCATTCCGACGCGGCCCTCGACCCGCCGAAGAACGCACGCATCACCCATACCGATCTGCTGGTCGCGCTCACGGCCCGCGTGCTGCTCAAGCACCCGCGGTTGAATGCGAACTGGAGCGCCGAGGGAATTCGCCTGCATGATCACGTGAATATGGGCATTGCCATTGCAGTCAATGACGGAGTGGTCGCGGCCGTGATTCACGATGCGCATACCGCGAGCCTGTCTGAAATCTCGACTCAGAGGCATGGCGTGGCCGAGCGCGCGCGGGCAGGGAAGTTGCGGCCGGCCGACATCGCCGATGCTACATTTACTATCAGTAACCTGGGGATGTATCAGGTGGACCAATTCAGCGCCATCATCACGCCGCCGCAAGCCGCGATTCTCGCGGTGGGCAGCATTGTCGATCGGGTCGTCGCTGTTCAGGGGAAACCAGCAGTCCGGCCTATGATGACGCTCACCGTTTCCTGCGACCATCGCGTCGCTGATGGCGCCCGTGCTGCGCTGTTCCTCAGCAACCTCGCGGAAGCAATTCGAGAACCGGCGAAGTTTCTGCAATAGGAATTCTTCTGACGCCGACGCTGGTGGGAATCCTCTTTTAACGGCGAATTAATTCTCCAGCATCGGCCGCGTTGCTATTCCTGGATGATTCTTCGCTGCGTTGCTCACGCACCCTGTGGCGCAAAACTTTCAGAAAGGTTTGCACTACGGGTGAACGATCGTGTTCGCGATACGCCGCCAGTAGCTCAGTGCGCGCCCGAAGTCCGACCAGACGGCGGAAGACCACGCCTTTGCGCTGCAGGTTGCCAATACATTTCGGCACGATCGAAACTCCAATTCCGGCGGCGACCAGGCTGAGCGTAGTTTGAATTTCCACGGTGCGCTGGACCACGATTGGGCGAAAGCCGGCCTGTTGGCAGATTCCAATTACGTACTCGGTCCAACTCGGTCGCGGATGGTCGGGATAGAGAACAAAAGGTTCGCCGGCCAAAGCCGACAGCCGCACCGTGGGCAATTGCGCGAGGCGATGCGAGCTCGGAAGAGCCACGCAGAGTGGCTCGCGCGAAATCGTACGAAAAACCAAACCCTCCGTCCTGGTCGGAAGACGGAGCAGACCGATGTCGATGCGCTTTTCGGTGAGCGCTTCAATTTGTGCGTAGACGGTCATTTCCGAAAGAGTCAGATCGACGTGCGGGGCGGCCCGCAGAAACTCGCGCAGCACTCCGGGCAAAACGTCGTAGGTGGCCGACCCCACGAAGCCGAGATTGAGGGTGCCGCTTACGCCGACACCGGCACGCTGGGCGGCGAGGACCGCCTCGTCAGTGCGCGCCAGAATCAACCGCGCGCGCTCGAGAAAAACCTCTCCCGCGGGCGTGATTTGCACGCGCCGCCGGTTGCGCAAAAGCAACGGCACCATCAGATCTTTTTCCAAACTCTGAATCTGGCGGCTGAGCGCGGGTTGAGCAACGCGCAGGCGTCGCGCGGCGTGCCCGAAATGTAATTCTTCTGCAACCGCAACAAAGTAGCGCAACTGGCGCAATTCCATTTTCCAATTCTAATGCCGAATCGGCATTACTGGAACCTTCCGATGTATTGGACGCATCAGCCAAATCCGGGGCATAGTAAGAGCCTGTAATTTTCTACGACTTCTTGGGGTCAATGGAATCTAAGGGCCATTGAGCGGGTGAAGGACAGGCCTGCCCTCGATTCAGTTAGTTCAACGGTCAAGTTATGTGGTTAGTCCGACTGGCGCTGCGACGCCCCTACACTATTGCCGTCTCTTGCCTGCTGATCATGATCCTCGGCGTGCTATCGCTGACGCGCATGACGGTAGACATTTTCCCCGTCATTGACATTCCCGTGGTGGCCGTGGTGTGGAGCTATCCCGGACTCTCGGCGCAAGATATGGAGCGCCGGGTTGTCCTCATCAGCGAGCGTGGGTATTCCACCACTGTCAACGGAATCTCGCGAATCGAGTCGCAGTCGATTCCGGGAGTCGGATTGCTGCGGATTTACTTTCAACCGGGCACCGACATTGGCGCTGCCATCGCCCAAATATCTTCCGTGTCGAGCACGATTCTGCGGATCGCGCCCCCAGGCATCACTCCGCCCAACGTGATTCAGTTCAACGCCACCAACGTTCCGGTGGCGCAGTTGACCATTTCGAGCAAGACGCTTCCTGAGCAACAACTCTACGACTACAGCCTGAACTTTATTCGGGTGCGCCTGTTCACCATTCCCGGGCTGTCGACTCCCGCGCCATTTGGCGGGAAAGAACGCCAGATCATCATCGACATTGACCCGCAGGCGTTGGCGGCGAAAGGTCTCTCGGCCGGCGATGTCGTCAGTGCGCTGCAGAACTCGAACGTGATTCTGCCCGCCGGCGATGCCAGAATCGGCAACACCGACTACACGGTGCAACTCAACTCCAGCCCCGACACGGTCTCGCAGTTCAGCCGCATCCCCATCAAGGTCGTGGGGTCGGCGACGGTGCTGCTCGGGGACGTAGCCAAGGTTGCCGACAGTTATGCCGAGCAGCGTGGCATCGTCCACGTCAACGGCAAACGCGCGACCTATCTGGCCATTCTCAAGCACTCCGATGCATCCACGCTGGCCGTGGTGGAGGCGACCCGTGACACGTTGCCGATTATTAAAGCTGCGGCGCCGCAGGGGATGGACCTGAAGATCGATTTTGATCAATCTGTGTTCGTGCGCGCGGCCATCATGGGGGTGGTACGCGAGGCGGTGCTTTCGTCGATTTTGGTCTCGCTGATGATTCTGATGTTTCTCGGCAGTTGGCGCAGCGTGGTGGTGGTATGCACGTCGATTCCGCTGGCCATCTTCACCGCGATCATCGGCCTGAACCTGAGCGGCGACACCATCAACATCATGACGCTGGGCGGATTGGCACTCGCCATCGGCATGCTGGTCGACGACGCGACCGTGGAGATCGAAAACATTAATCGCAATTTCGACATGGACAAACCGATCACGGTGGCGATTCTCGACGGCGCCAGCCAGATTGCCGTGCCTGCGATCGTTGCGACCCTGGCCATTTGCATCGTGTTTTTCCCGGTCGTGCTGCTCACGGGCGCGTCAAAGTATCTGTTTACTCCGATGGCGCTGTCGGTGGTGCTGGCCATGCTGTCGTCGTATGTACTTTCCCGTACGCTGGTGCCGACGCTGTCGAGGATTCTCTTCGAGGGTCACCGCGAGGCGGACGAGGCCAAGGAAGAAAATCCGGGACTGATGGGGCGCCTGAACCGCCGCCGCGAGCATGCGTTCGAGCGCTTGCGGTCCGGCTACGGACGGGGGCTCGCGCTGGTACTGCATCACCGCGCTTTTACTCTGTGCGTGTTTGGACTGCTGTTCGCGGTGAGTGCAGCGCTGCCCTTTATCATCGGCACCGATTTTTTCCCGGCCGTCGACGCGGGATTGATGAAGCTGCACGTCCGCGCCCCGGTCGGCACCCGCCTGGAAGATACCGAGCAGTTGGTGATGCAGGTCGAGGCGCGGATTCGCGAAATCATCCCGCCCGACGAAATCGATACCATCAACGATCTGGAGGGCCTGCCCACTTACTTCAACCTCGCTTTCGTGCCCACTGACAACGTCGGCGATATGGACGCCGAGGTGCTGATCGCGCTCAAGCCGGATCATCATCCCACCGAAGGCTACATGGAGAAAATTCGCAAGCAACTTCCGGGCGAGTTTCCGGGGTCGAGTTTCTATTTTCAATCGGCGGACATTGTGAGCCAGGTGCTCAACTTCGGCGTGCCCTCGCCGATCGACATTCAAGTGGAAGGGCCTGACCTTGACAAGTCGTATGCGATAGCGCGCCAGCTGAAAGACGAAATCAGCACGGTGCCCGGAGCCGTTGACGTACATGTCAAACAGGCGATCCGTTATCCTGCGCTGCGCATCAACGTCGATCGCGAAAAGGCCGCGGAACTGGGGCTGAGCGAACAGAGCGTGGCCAACAGCATGCTGATCGCCCTGTCGTCCAGCGCGCTGATCGCGCCGTCATACTTCCTCAATCCGGCGAACAACGTCAACTACGTTGTTGCTGTGCGCATTCCGCCGGAGCACTTCAATTCGGTCGACGCTCTCATGAATACTTCGCTGAGCCTGCCGGGAGCGGCTAATCCGCTGCAAGCCGCGAGTTCGCCGCAGACCCAGCCCGTCCCGCAACCGCAATATGAGACGCTGGCCAACGTCTCACGCGTTATTCCCGACTCTGTGCCGGCGGAAATTAGTCACTATACAGTGCAGCGCGTAATCGACATCAACGCGAACCTGCAGAATCGCGATCTGGGCTCGGTGGTGGCCGGCATCCAGAAAAAAATCAACGGCATCGGAAAGCTGCCGGCGGGCATGCGCATCACCATTCATGGCCAGTATGAAGTTATGAATTCGTCGTTTCGTAGCCTGCTGATGGGGTTGATTCTAGCTATCGTGTTGGTCTATCTGCTGATCGTTGTGTTGTTTCAATCGTGGATGGATCCGTTCATCATCATGATCGCGGTTCCGGGGGCTCTGATCGGAATTATGTGGATGTTGGCCGTGACCGGCTCGACCATCAACGTAGAATCGCTGATGGGGTCGATCATGGCAGTGGGCATCGCCACTTCGAACTCGATTCTGATGGTGAGCTACGCCAACGACGCTCGCGTCGAGCGAAACATTTCTCCATTGGAGGCGGCGATGGAAGCAGGGATGACCCGTCTCCGGCCGGTTTTGATGACCGCGCTCGCCATGATTATCGGAATGATTCCCATGGCGCTGGCGCTGGGTGAAGGTGGCGAGCAGAATGCTCCGCTGGGCCGCGCCGTGATTGGAGGGCTGCTGGTGGCGACGGTCGTCACTCTGTTTGTCGTGCCTGTGGTCTATACGCTGTTGCGAAAAGATTTTCCCACGCGGCAGTTGCTCGATGAAAAATTCGCCGCCGAAGCGCGGGGCGAAGTATTCCAAGCGGAGGGACACTGATGGCTGAAAAACAAAGCCAACCCGGCGGAGCGGCCTGGATTTATATCGCCGGCATCGTCGTCGTGCTCGCGGCGGGCGTCATGGCGTTTCTTCTCTTTACCCGCCAGCGCACCCACGTTGAGGCCGCTACCGAGCAGTTGACCGCGGAAGGAGCAAAGGGGCCATCGGTCGAAATCGCGACCGCCCGCAAAGTCGCAGGCTCCAATACGGTGCGTCTCATCGGAGAGGCGCGGCCTTACCAGTCTGCCATCCTCTACGCCAAAGTCAGTGGCTACATGCGCAGCATCAGCGTCGACAAAGGCGACTTTGTCCACGCCAACCAGATCATCGCGGTCATCGAATCGCCCGAGACCGACAAGCAATATCAGGCCGCCGTCGCCGATGCCTACAATAAACAACTCATCGCCAACCGCGCCGCCACACTGGTGAAGAAAGAAATGATCTCGCAGCAGGATGCGGACCAGGCAACCGCCGACGCGGCGGTTTCCAAGGCGAACCTGGAGCAGATCGGCACATTGAAGTCATATGAGGAATTGCGGGCTCCTTTCAGCGGAACCGTGACCGCGCGCTATTCCGATCCTGGAGCGCTGATCCAGAATGCGGCCACTTCGCAGACTAGCGCGCTTCCCCTGGTCGAAGTTTCCGAAACGACGCGGCTGCGTATTTACGTGTATGTCGATCAGGCGCATGCTCCTTACGTTCGCAAGGGCGATGCGGTCACGATTCTCGATCAGTCGAATCCAAGTCTAAAAGTAGAAGCGCATGTTACGCGCACCAGCGGAGAAATCGATCCCAAGACTCGCACCCTGCTGGTCGAGATCGACGTAGACAATCCGAACAACCGCATCCTCGCCGGCAGCTTCGTGCAGGTGGAGTTGAAGGTGCAGACGCCGCGCTATATCGAAGTGCCGTCCGACGCACTGATCGTTCGCGGGACGGGAACGTTCGTTGCCGTCGTCACATCGGACAACACAATTAAGTTCACGCAGGTCGCGGTCGCCGAGCAGACTGGGGAGACTGCGCAGTTATTCAGCGGATTGAACGAGGGCGAACGCGTCGCCCGCAGTGTTGGAGAACGAGTGGCCGAAGGCGGTAGAGTTCAGCCGGCGGCAGGGGCCGGAAAATAAACTGATTCGCTGCGCGACAGACGATCCATCCTCATGGGAAAGAAATTGAATCAATGGGCGGTGTTTGCTGCGATGGCCTTGCTGATTCCAAGTGCTGCGGCTGCCGCGCAGAATCCAAGCACGCCGAGCCAAGCCAAGCCGCTGTCACTGGCGGAATGCTACGCTCTGTCGGAGCAGAATCAGCCTGATCTCGCGACTGCCGAGGCGCAAGTGCATGTCGCCGAGGCCCATCTCAAGGAACGCCGTTCGCCTTACTATCCTCATTTGAGCTTCGGAGCTTCGCACAATCAGCAGACCTACAACTACGCCGGCACGCCGGGCATTTCACCCGCAACTTTTGCGAGCGAGGCCAATGGCGAGCACTGGGCGAATTCTCCCTATTACTACACTGGACTAAACTTCAATCAGAACATCTATGACTTCGGTCTGACGCGCGGATCGGTACAGCGCGGGAAAGCGGAACTGGCGCAGGCTCAGCAGAATCTCGACCGCGTTCGCCAGGAAACTTTGCTGAACGTGCGCAACGCATACTACAGCGTGCTCGCCGCGCAGGAGCTGGTCGACGTCCGGCAGAGAACGGTGCAGGATCAGAGCAAGCATCTGGATCAGATCAATGCATTTTTCGAAGTGGGGCGCGTTCCGAAAATCGATGTGACCCGGCAGGAAGTGCAGTTGGCGAACGCGAAACTCGATTTGGTGCAGGCGCAGGCGGATCTGAAGATTTCACAGGCGGCATTGGCAACCGCGATGGGATTGCCCGTGAAGCAAACATTCGTGTTGGTCGATGTATTGGGAACCGCTCAGACGCTCGATCTGGTGGAGAGTTATCTGACTCAGGCGCAAACGTTGCGCCCCGATTTGCAGGCCCTACGACAAGCCATAAAGGCTGCTGAAGGAGATATTGTGTCCGCCCGCTCGAACTTTAAGCCGCGCCTCAACTTCACCAGTTTCGCCGATCTGGAGAATCTGAAATTTCCTCTGATCTGGAACCTGGGATTCGGCGAGAGCTTGATCCAGCCGCTGCTCTCCGGTGGTTATAACCGCGCCTATCTCAACGAGACTGAACAGCAAAAGGCCGTGGCGGAGTCGAGCTTGAAGTCAGCCACGCTGCAGGTCGATCGCGAAGTCTATACCGACTACGCCAACACCACGGTCTCGGTACAGCAGATTGATTTGGCGACGATAGCCGACCGGGAAGCGAAGGAAAATCTTGCCTTCGCCGAAGGGCGCTACTCCGCTGGAGTCGGCAACATTATTGAATTGACCGATGCGGAACTGCTGGCTGCGACCGCGAGCGCACAGGTCGTTACCGCCCGATACAACTACCAACTGGCGTACGGCATGCTGGAAGTGGCAGCCGGCAAAGATCCAAGCGACTAACCTGATGTCATCCTGAGCGCGGCGACGCCGGGCGAGGGACCGTACGCGGGCCGGCGCTGTTGATGCAGTAGATGGGAATACCCGCCCTTCATGCAGTCAGACGTCCCTCGCTGCAGCACAACCGATATCCGAGTTTCATAGGGTCCCTCCGGAGCGCTTGGCGCGCTCCTGCGGGATGACATCGGTCGGTCGATCCGTAAGCGCTCAAATCAACCCGCGCCCACTATTCCTGCACATCATCCAGCAGCGACCGCAGCTTTCCCGAGCGCGAAGGGTGACGCAGTTTGCGCAGAGCTTTCGCTTCGATCTGTCGAATACGCTCGCGGGTCACGTCGAACGATTGTCCAACTTCTTCGAGCGTGTGCTCCGAGCCATCGTCCATGCCGAACCGCATGCGGATAATTTTTTCTTCGCGCGGGCTGAGCGTGCGCAGCACGTGCGCGGTGCGCTCCTTCAGATTCACGTTCAGGATGGCCTCGGCCGGGGACATTTTTGTGCGATCTTCGATCAGGTCGCCGAGGTGGGAATCTCCCTCTTCGCCAATCGGCGTCTCCAGCGAAATCGGCACGCGCATGATTTTCCGCACTTTGCGTACCATGGCTTCGGGAATGTCCATCTGCTTGGCAATTTCCGCCGAAGTGGGTTCGTGCCCTGAAGCCTGCACCAGTTGCCGCGAGGTGCGAATCAATTTATTGACGACCTCGATCATGTGCACGGGCAGGCGGATGGTGCGGGCCTGGTCGGCGATGGCCCGGCTGATGGCCTGGCGAATCCACCAAGTGGCGTAAGTCGAAAACTTGTAGCCGCGGCGGTATTCGAACTTGTCGACCGCTTTCATCAACCCGACGTTGCCTTCCTGAATCAGGTCGAGGAATTGCAGCCCGCGATTGCCGTACTTCTTGGCGATCGAGACCACCAGACGCAGGTTGGCTTCGATGAGCTCGCGCTTGGCCTGCTCGGCATTCATGTCGCCCTGAATCATTTTGCGCTGGGTGCGCTGCAGGTCCGGAAACGTCATTCCGGCCTCGTCTTCAAGCCGTTTGATCTCGAGGCGATGCGTTCGCTGGGCAGACCGGTAGTTTTTCTTCAGTTCCTCGCTGCGCGTCGCGGAAATTTTCGCTTCCAACGCCGCCAGTTCGCGATCCAGCGCGCGCATTACGTCGATGGTTTTATTCACGCGCTCGATCAGGCGCTTGCGCTCGGCATGGTTCAATCCCAGAGTGCGGATGGTGAGCGAAATCCGCACCATCTCGCGGCCCAATTGCCCACGCCAACGGCGATATTCCTTCGGCTTCTTTTTCGCGGAGATGGTCGTCAGTTTGTCGGCCAAGCGGCAGGCGGTCTTGTAATGTTTGTGCAGTTCGTCGATGCGGCCGGTAATGTCCTCCAGACGATTCTGCAGAATTTCGTCGGTGATCTCTTCCTCGTCGATGACTACCAGATCTTTAATCGAACGCAGGCCACGTTTCAGATCCTCGCCGAGAGCCAGCACCTGTTGAATCACAATCGGCGAGCGCGAAAGCGCCTTCAGCGAGGTGATTTGTCCACGCTCGATGCGCTTGGCGATTTCGACTTCTTCCTCGCGGGTCAGCAGCGGCGAAGCGCCCATCTCGCGCAGGTAGACGCGCACCGGGTCGCTGGCCGTGTCGGGCGCGCCCGGGGTCAAATCGAGTTCGACCTCTTCGCTGTCCTGCGCCAGCCTGCGCTCGAGCGCGGAATACGGCGAGGTAGTCTCGCCCTCCACTACGTCCAGGCCGCGCGTGGCAATGGAGCCGAGCAAATCATCTACTTCTTGTGGGGAATTCACGTCTTGGGGAATCAGTTCGTTCACCTCATCATCCGGAACATCGTTCTTTCTTTTCACCAGCATGCTTTTCATTAACGTTGATCGATTCTTCGTGCCGTTCATCGCCAAATGGAACGCCTCTTCGGTGCCTCTGTATGGGCTGCCTCTGTATGGAGAGAAGGGAACTTGGCTCGTCTAGCTTGGCAAGTTCAACAGAAAGCGTGGAATTTAAGCCAGTATTGATGCTAGCACAGCTGGCTTCGCATTCCTATTCGGGAAATTGCCCTGGAAGCAGTGCAGTTTGCATTGAAAGAAAAAAGCGTAAACCACCAAGGATATTAAGGATTACGAAGGGAAACCGTTGCAAACAAAGGCCTTCGTGGTCTTTGCGTACTTCGTGGTTGACGCCTTTCGGGCCTTCCCTCGAATCAGCTCCGGTGCCCGACGTACCAGGGAGCGCTCACGGTAAAGATGCGCTCGTTGCCGCGCGCTAGCAGAACCCATTCCAGAAGCCGGCCACGCTGATTATGCAAGAAATATTCGAACCACCGGTCCTCCATCAGCTCCGGGATAACGACGACGATGCTGCGCCCGGGATTCTTCTTCGACAAATCGAGAATGAACTGAACCACGGGAATAATGACGAAGCGGTACGGCGAAGGCAGAAAGTGGAGTTGGGGCGGCTCTTTGCCTTCCGCACGAAAAGGGCGCTCGACATATTGTTCCCAGTCGTCTTGCAGCAGTTCCGAGTGCTCGTTGGGTTCCACATGCAATGCGATGACTTCGGGCGAAAGCCGCGCGGCAAATTCAATGCCCTGGCGGCTGATGTTGCTCCAGCGGTCGATGGCGATGACCGCTATGGGATGCTGGCTCAGACCCGCCGCATCCACCGGAATCTTGCAGGTGGTGAGCACTTTCACATGGTGGTAATGGCGGCGGACAACCGAGAACAAAACAATCGTTAGTGGAATGAACAGCAGCGTGATCCACGCGCCTTCCATGAATTTCGCCACCAGCACGACCGCCGTGGTGATGCCGGTGACGAAAGCGCCGAGTCCATTCACCAGCGCGCTCTTGACCCAGCCCGGGCCGCGATTTTTTCTCCAGTGCATAACCATGCCGGCCTGGGAGAGAGTGAACGCCAGGAATGCGCCGACGGCGTAAAGCGGGATCAGCCGATCGGTGACGCCACCGAAAGCGATGAGCACTCCGCCACTGAGCAGCGCCAGTACGACAATGCCGTAGGTGTAGACCAGTCGGCGTCCTCGGTAGCCGAATACATGCGGCAGATAATTGTTCTGCGCGATGGCCCGGCAAAGGCGCGGAAAATCGGCGAAGGCGGTATTGGCCGAGAGCGACAGAACCAGCAGAATGGACCCAATCGTCACGTAGTAGAAGATTCCCTTGCCGAAAACCGCGGAGGTGAGCATGGAGAGCACGCTCTGATAGCCGGACTGGCCGGGATCGGTTGCCGCGATTCCATACACCTTGACCAAGTACGAGATTCCCGCCAGCAGCACCGCCAGTAGAAAAATAATCGCCGTCAGACTGCGTTGCGCGTTTTTCACCGCGGGCTCGCGGAACGCCTTCACGCCGTTGCTGACGGCTTCGACGCCAGTCAGCGCCGTGCATCCGCTGGCGAACACCTTGAGCAGCAGCCAGTAGGTGACGGCCTGCACCATGGGCGGCGGAGGAGGAAGCGGAACAACCGGGGTGGGATGTCCTCCGCTGAGGATCACACGGAAAATGCCCGCGACGATGGTGATCAGCAGTGTGCCGACAAACAGGTAAGTAGGAACCGCGAAAACCGAGCCAGCTTCGCGCACTCCTCGCAGATTGAGAATCGTGATGACGATCAGAATGCCTACACACAGAGACACGGTATGCGGTAGCAGGGAGGGAACAGCCGAGATCAACGCGCCGACTCCTGCCGAAATCCCCACGGCGGCCGTCAGGATGTAGTCGGCGAGAAGCGCGGAGGCGGCCAGCAGCCCGGCCGACGCGCCCAGATTGAAACGCGCCACGGTATAAGACCCGCCGCCGGAGGGATACGCTGCGATGGTCTGGCGATATGAAAAGTAGACGATGATCAGCAGCGTGATGATGGCGGCGCTTACCGGAACGATATAGCGCACGCCGAGCAGACCGAGCGGGATCAGAAGACTGAGCGCCGCTTCCGGGCCATACGCGGCGGAGCTGAGCCCATCCAGACCAAAGATTGGGATGCCCTGCGCGGGACCGATCTGCTCGGCCCGCTCGTCACTGGTTTTGATCGGCTTGCCGACTACGAGGTCAAGTATGTTCATGCGGGATGGTTCTCAAAGGAACATACAAGAAAAGAAAAATCAATACCGGAAAATCAGACGCTCGAAAAATAAACGCTCTTAAAGCTTGTTCAGCCCGTCCAACGCCGCGACTTTATACGCTTCCGCCAGCGTGGGATAGTTAAACACGGCATCGCGAAAATACTCAATGGTCGCGCCCAGCGCGAGCACCACCTGGCCGATGTGAACAATCTCGGCTGCGCGATCGCCGATTACGTGCACCCCCAGCAGTTTGAGCGAGTCGGGATCGAAGATCAGTTTCAGCAGGCCCTGTTCGTCTCCCAGCATCTGTCCCTTGGCCAACTCCGCGTAGCGGGCCAGTCCAATCTCGTAGGGAACTTTATCTTTGGTCAGCTGTTCCTCTGTGTATCCGACCATGGAGATTTCAGGAATGGTGTAGATGCCGAAGGGAATCAGATTGGAAGGCATTTTGCCCGGAGTTCCAAACATGTGACAGCTGGCCAGGCGGCCCTGCTCCATGGAAGTGCTGGCCAGGGCGGGAAATCCGATGACGTCTCCGGCTGCATAAATGTGAGGCACTGCGGTTTGAAAATGATCATTGACGACGAGCTTTCCGCGCGCGTCTGACGTTAGGCCTGCCGCCTCAATATTCAGCAGATCGCTGTTGGCCTGCCGCCCGATGGTGTAGAGCAATCCCTGGCCGTGGACGTTCTTCCCGCTTTCAAGTTTGGCAAATACGCGGTCGCGGGCTTCATCCAGCCCGACCGAGACCACTTTTTCTCCCAGACGGAAAACCGTTCCCAGTTGCCGCAACTGGAAGCAGAGGCTTTCAATGATTTCCCGGTCCACGAAGTCGAGCAAGGTCGGCCGTTGGTCAAGCAGTGTGACTTTTACGCCTAGCGCCGCGAACATGGACGCATATTCCAGCCCGATAATTCCCGCGCCCACGATCACCAGATCCCGGGGAACCTCTTCCAGGCAGTGCACCTGATCGGAATCGAAAATGCGCTTGCCGTCAATCGGAATGTCGGCGCTATGGGCGGGGCGCGTGCCGCAGGCGATCATAACGTGCTGGGCCCGCACCAGTTGGGAGCCGTCTTCGCTCTTGACCTCAACCATGTGGGGATCGAGGAAGCGCGCGTCGCCTTCAAGAGTAGTTACGAAGTTGCGGCGCAGTTGCGCCTTAATTACTTCGACCTCGCGCAGCATCACCGATTGCGCGCGAAAGGTCAGATCCGACATCGCAATGCGATCTTTGAGCACATACCCGCGCCCATAAAACGTGCGCTGCCGGAATCCGCTTAAGTACAGCACGGCCTCGCGCAGAGTCTTACTGGGGATAGTTCCGGTGTGCACGCATACGCCCCCAATAGTTCGCTTGCGATCGACAATGGCGACCTTCTTGCGCAACTTAGCGGCGCAGATCGCGGCCTTCTGGCCTGCCGGCCCGCTGCCGATTACGACCAGGTCATATTCGTTGCTTTCCATAATTGGTAAACCTGAATCTTATGGGTGCTTAAGTTTCCCCACTTCGAAATTCGTGCGGCCAGGCTCTCAGGGTCTGATCGAGAGACAATACATCGGCAAAACCCGGAGCAAACTTCAGCCGTTTTTGCGGTAGGGAAAAACTATCATTACCTCGGCGGTTACGAGAAGGGGATTGTGGACTGTAACAGTCTATTTACAAGGGCCGGAGGCAGAACCCGGACCATTCAGCCAAGAGTCAGCCCCGAATCCCTGGGTTAGAGAAACAAGCCTTGATTCGAATGATATGATTCGGTTTTTGTGCCGCAATTTCAGAAATATCCTTGTTGCAATCAGGAGGTCTCCCATGCAGCGGATTACGATCATGTCCGCGATACTGTTGCTCTGTGTTTCTTTCCCGGTTTCTCTAACAGCGGCCAAGGGAGAGCTAGAGGGCAAGGCGTGGCTCGAAGCACAAAAAGATCCCGCCGCAATCAATGTGAACGGCACCTGGGATTCAGAGGAATGGGGCACTTTCCACCTGGTGCAGACCGAGGGGAGCCGCGAGGTGAGCGGCAACGGCGCGGGATACGAGATAACAGGTGTGGTCAGCGGTAAGAGTCTATTCATGCTTTTCATTTCTAGCCGCGCCCTAAACTATTGCGCTACGCTCAGTCCTAATGGAGAAAACAGCTTGATCGGGGCCTACTCAAACCGAAGGTCGCTCTTACACTCTGGCGATTGTCGAGAAAAAACTAGGCCGATGAACATGACGAAGAAATAGGTGAGGGCAGCAGTCGGCCACAAATCTCCCCCATCCGGGACATACTCTTATATGGCGAGGTCCGCGATCTTCTATCTGTTGTTTCTTGCGACCCACGCCTCATTGGTCCTTCTGTATCCTTTCACCCTCTCACGGATACTGCTCGCGATCCTGCTTTACACGCTGGGCACGCTGCTCATGCTCTATCTGCTGTTTCATCCACGCAACCAGTGGCTGGTGGACAATCGGTCGCGGGTGGATGGAGCGAATTGTATCGCCCTCACTTTCGACGACGGCCCTGACCCCGTGGACACTCCAAAATTACTCGACTTACTTCGGGAGAAGAATGTGAAGGCCACATTCTTCGTGGTGGGGAAGCGCGCCGATCAGTATCCGGAAATCGTGCGCCGCGCGGCGTCTGAAGGACATCTGATCGCCAACCACACCTGGTCGCACTATTCTCTGTTTTGTTTTCTCACGCCTTCGCGCCTGCGATCGGAGATCGAGCGCGGTACCGAAAGCGTGCGCCGCAGTTGTGGCGTGCGTCCGCGCCTCTTTCGTTCGCCGGTGGGCCTGCGTCACCCGCTTCTCAGGCCTTATCTCAAGGACGCGGGATTGGAATATGTTTCCTGGACCATTCGGTCGCGCGACACGTTCACCACGAATTCCGGCGTTCTGGCGCGGCGCATCCTGGACCAAGCCCGCGGCGGCGACATCATCCTGCTGCACGATCATTTGCCCTGTGGGGCCCATGTCATGCGGGAAACTCTACCCGGCGTCATCGATGAGCTGAGAGAACGGGGACTTCAATTCGTGCTGGCCGGCCCGCGTGACGAGGCCGACGCCGCGACGCCAGAACCGGCCGCATGTGAATCAGCGAGCTAACCCCAGAGCGGACACCAAAGACAGAAAAGCCTCACTGGCAGCTCCGACGGGATCGAGCAAGACTCGGCGACCTTCGAGCATCTCGGCCACCGGTTGTCCCCTGTAACTGGCAATCTGCCGGTAGTGCGACATGAAAAATAAGACCCGCAGGAAAAGCTTCCAGTTGAGCGGAGCAAAATAATTGGGCGTGACGAACGGCACCGCACGGCCGTCCATCACTTCGACAATAAAGTCCTGGAACGTTGCGGCCCGCGACAGAGAGATGACGGAACTGGCGACCAGCAGATGGCTATCGCCTCCGCCCACCACCGGCTTGCGCCACTGCTGGGCCAGTTCCAGAACCGCATCATTCTCTTCGCGCCGCCGCATCCCGTTGACTTCGAGGGCATGAATCGCCCAGCCGTAGCGGGTCAGCAGGTCGGTGATCGGAATTGTCCCTTTCCTCTTCGCCCAGGCGATAAGGGGATGGTTCAGGACCACGAGACAGCCGCTGGCAGCGAGAGTTTCAAACAATTCATCGTAGCGTCCGCCCCGCGCGGCCGCTTGGATTCGCGTGTGCAGTTCATCGATTCCGTCCTCCGGCAGGCCGCTCACTCCCAGGTGAAATAAGTGGCCCTGGTACCACACCGATACCTCTTCGCCGATGGCGACCTGCCCCTTAAGGTCAGGCCGGCCGCGCAGGAGGGCCAGACCGCCTGCGAATTCGTCGTGATCGGTGATGGTGAGGTGAACTCCGTCGAAGCCCCAGAGGGCGGCTGCGGAAGACTCCATCTGATAAACGGCTTCGGGCGTATAAGGCGGGTTGAAGGTGATCTCGGCATAATTCAGCCCAGAGACGTCCTCGAGGCCGAACGATCTCTGCAGCACTCCGCTCAAAGGCCGCATGAATCCCAGCTTGACCACCTGATTCAGTGCCGCCAACTTCTCTACCGAATGGCAGGAGTGGTTGTGCAGGGAAACCGCATGGCTGAATTCGCGGTCCGGGTGGGAGCACTCGCGGTAGGCGTAGTCCTCAATTTTCCAGGCTGACCGGCGTCTCATCTCGTTCGGAATGGGCGGCAAGTGTGACGCCGAGGATAACATTCCGGCCCACCCTGATGCTAACCCACGAGGATGATGCTAACCGACGAAGATGTCATCCTGAGGAGGGCGGCTAGCCCTCCGAGGGACCTTACGATTCGCGTGCAGCGCCTATAGCGTCGGCGAGAATGCCCGTAGCGTGGGCAGTTTTGAGCAAGCCCCATCAACAGCACGGAAGCCTTCGGCCGACGTAAGGTCCCTCACGCCGGCTTCGCCGCCGTTCAGGATGACAGCAACTAACGTTCCCGATTCGGAACAGACCACATCTGAATGCGAAGTTTGTTCTCGACCGTGAATGTTCAGCCGTGCATGCTGGTGTAGATACCCAAGATCTACTAGCCTACAGACGGAGCGGCCAGCGGCGAATTCTGTGTATCGGAATGACTAGCAACTTCGAGGCGAGTCTTTCAACACAAGATGCGCACCTTTGGCGGATTCACCGCCGAGGTCCCTCACGCCGGCTTCGCCGCCGTTCAGGATGACAACTCGATGATTTGCTCCGCGCACACTCCGGGTAGGAAGGTATTGTCGCGGAAAATGCGATCTGGTACTCTTCACCATCTGTAGGGCGGGTGGCTGGGCCTTGGGCGGCCTGGCAACGTCTGAAGCTTAAGGGGATGGGCGTGCTGTATTCGATTGATTCGTCAACGCAAAAGCCGCCGAGCGACCTCCTGGGGAAGCTGTCGAAGTGCCGCCGGGTTCTGTTGATCGAGGCCAACGATCAGCGGCGCTGGGTGGGCAGCCTGGTTGGGCCCGAGGTTCACATCCCTCCCGTTGGGCTCATGTACGTTGCCAGCAGCGCGCGGCGGCACAATCCCGACGTGCAGATTGAAATCCTTGAGACTTCGCTGGACGGGCGCTCGGACGAAGCACTCGCGGCGAAGTTGCTCGACTATCGTCCCGATGTCGTTGGCATCCGCAGCATCAGCCTGTTTGAGGACGAACTCAAACGTGTAGCCGAGCTGACCCGGAGTGTTCTGGACATCCCCATTGTGGCCGGTGGCCCTATCGCTACCGCCAGGCGCGGAGCTGTTCTCCAGGCGATTCCCGCGATTGACCTCCTGGTGGTGGGCGAGGGAGAGCTGGCGTTTTCGCGTCTCCTCTCTGGCACTGCCACCAACGGGCTGGTGTTTCGCCACGGCAGTAAGATCGTCGACCTGGGCGACAGCGACATCGTCGACAATCTCGACGAGTTGCCGTTCCCCGACTACAGCCTGGTCGATCTTGGCCGGTATCAAGAGCATCTGAGTTATGCCTATAACCACCGGCGGCAGGGCGTCCTGCTGACCAGCCGGGGATGTCCGTTCCTGTGCACGTACTGCAACACTTTTGCTGGCAAGACGGCCCGGCTGCGTTCAGCGGAGAATGTCGTCGCCGAAATGGAGCAGATGTCGCGTGAGCATGCCATCGACGACTTCTACGTGGTCGACGACATATTTAACATGGACCGCAAGCGCACGGCGGCGATCTTTCGCAAGATTATCGACCTCGGCAAAGACTGGCACCTTTATTTCGTGAATGGCTTGCGGGCCGACATCATGACGCGAGAACTGGTCGACCTGATGGCTGATGCGGGGACGGCCTGGGTTACTTACGCAGTGGAATCGGGAAGTCCGCGCATTCAAAAGCTGGTCAAGAAAGATATGCGCCTGGCCAAGGCCGCGGAGATCATTAATTACTCCCAGGATCGCGGAATGGTCGTCAACGTCAACACAATGTATGGTTTCCCGACCGAGACCCCCGCCGACGCGCAACTGACGCTTGATTACCTGGCCCAATTGCATATGCCGTCGCTGCTGCCCTACCACTTTTGCCTGCGCGGATACGATGGCTGCGAAATCGTCGACCAAGCCGCGGAAGCCGGGTGGGATACGACCGCATTCCTGGCCGATGGCACGCTGTCTTATCACGACATGCCGCGGGGAACTTCTACGTTTCCCAAGGGCGAAATGATGCACCACCTGATCGACTATCATTCGCGATTCGGCATGCGGAACCATCAGCATATGATCCGCTCAGTCGAGGTCTTAAGAGAAAACGGATACTCCGACTGCGATCTGGTGGATATGTACAGCGTTCTTCAGAATCACGCTTTCCGGGATGTGGAGGAAATAGTCGCCGGCTCCGCGCCGAAGATTCCGAGCGCTAAGATTCCCGACAAGATTCCGAACGTCGAGATTCCCGACGTCAATGCTCAGAACGTAAATGCTCCGAACGTCTTTGCTCCGAACCTCAAGGCAAATGCATAAGCCCATCAAATACCTTGAAAAAACGCTGTCAATCGCTGCGCAGGGGGCGTGGCGGATATTCTGTTTGAGCAACGACCTCGTTCCCGAGAATCCGTCCTTCACGCCCAGGTGGTCGGATAAGCCTCTACTCAAGTCCCGCGAAAAGTCGAAGCCTCCGCTGGGCTGGCCGCGGACGACCGATTCGTTGTGCCCGCGCTGTGTGCCGGAAATCCGCCAGCAGATCGTCGACGGCAAACAGGATTACCACATTCTGCTGAACGAAAAGCCGGGTGAAATTAAGGCGCAGATCATCGAGCGCGACGGCAGAATCCTGATGGTCAAGGATTGTCCTCTGCACGGACATTTCGAAGACGTCATCTCCATCGATCCGCAATTCTTCCGGCACTTGGAGGAGACGTTTCCCGGCCGCGACATCCGCGCGCATAACGACGAAAAACTGCACAACCACGGCAGCAGCACCATCAAGCACGGGCGCGGGTCGGTTCTCACCATCGACCTGACCAACCGCTGCAACATGATGTGTGATCCGTGTTTCATGGATGCCAACCAGGTGGGCTTCGTGCACGAGCTTGCCTGGGACGACATCAAGGCGCTGCTCGACAACGCATTTTCCATCAAGCCGCGGCGCCAGATGTCGGTGCAGTTCTCCGGGGGCGAGCCGACCATGTCGCCCTATTTCCTGGACGCGATTCGCTACGCCCGCCAGCTCGGCTATGACAGCGTGCAGGCAGCGACCAACGGGATTGAGTTCGCCAAGAGCCCGGAGTTCGCGCGGCAGGCCGCGGAAGCCGGTTTGCGCTACGCGTATCTCCAGTTCGACGGCATTGGCAACCCGGCGAATTCCCATCGGAACGTGGGAAATTTGTTTGACGTGAAACTGCGGGCGATCGAAAATCTGCATTCCAACGGCGTCGAAATCGTGCTGGTCACGACTGTCGTCAACGGAATCAATAACGAGCAGGTTGGACGGGTCATCCAATTTGCGCTCGATAACCCGGAAAAGGTCGCCATGGTGTCGTTCCAGCCAGTCTCCTTCACGGGCCGCGACGAGGCCATTACCGACGAGCGCCGCAAGGCGCAACGCTATACGCTTTCGCACCTCGCCCACGATGTGAGAGATCAGCTGAGCATTGGCGAGCCCGTGCGCGACTGGTTCCCGCTCTCGTTCCTGAGCACATTTTCGGACTGGGCCGACCTGGTGCACGGTCCCGAAGCGGCTTGGGGCCAAGTCGCTTGTGGCTGCCACCCTGGCTGCGGGATCGGGATGGCGATCATGGTCGACAAGAAAACGCGCGAGGCGGTTCCAGTCACCGCGTTCCTCGACGCCCGTCAGTTCGCCAAGGACGTTGCACGGATTAACGATTGGGCTCGCAGTAAGTGGATGTCTGTCGCCGGAATGGCGCTGGCCTTGGTGCGGAATTATGACGCGTTTCGTGCACCCAAGCATTTCCGCGCGCTCGATATGTTGAAGAAGCTCGACAAAGGCATGGGCGCAACCGGACACAACTACGGCGACGTCTCCGGCAAACGGACGATGGATGACATTTTCCACCGCCGGCAGGACCGCTGGAACCTGCTGTTCGTCGCCGGCATGTGGTTTCAGGATCTGTTCAACTACGATTTTCGGCGGACCGAGCAATGCATTATCCCCTACGCCACGCAAGAGGGTGAGATTTCCTTTTGTGCATACAACACCGGCGTGGGTTGGCGGAACATTATCGAGAAGATGCACATGACCGCGACGCTGACCAAGTGGTACGAAGAGCATGGCCGGCATGAGATTTTCGCGGGCGGAAAGAGCGTGAAGCTCAGCAGCACGGAGCATCATCTGGTTTTGAAGGACGAAATTGTGGCCAGCGAAGCCCAGCACGATCTCGAACAGCTCGGCGTCGCCAAGAATGCCCGCGAAGAAAAGCTGCGGGCGCGAGCCCAGCGTGACGCAGAGAACGTGAGGATGGCCCAGCTCTACCGCGAGTTCGTGTTAAAAGAGCGACCGCTCCCCAACCTTGTGCAGATCGGGTTTGGAGCCGCGCCGCCGCCTGCGGAAGCCGAACGGGAAGCGGTGAGCGGAGATTAATTCGAAACGCGAATCACGCGCCGCGCAAGGTGGCTGTTGATACGCCATCAGGTGACGATTCGGAAACTGGCCCGAACGCTCTCGGGCGCAGGTTTTTCGTCTGCTTCACATAAGCCTGGGGATCCATCAAAGTTTGCGTGCGCGCCAGAATCTGCGCCAGGCGCGGAATATCGCGTACTCGAACCTGGCCGAGCCACTGCCACCACTTCTTTTTTCCCGCGATGTTAAGCACGCTGCGCCGCCAGGACTCGCAATAAAGCTCGAAGAATCGCTCTACCCCCAGCCTCGGCTCCCAAAGCAGGTGATGCAGGTCGTATTGGCTCCAGTCGAATACGTCGATCTTCTTCTTGCTCTTTTCGAAGTAGTAAGTGCCCGGCAATGGCGTGAGAATCGTGAATCCCACGCGATATAGTTGATGCTTATCCAGGAAATCCCACAGGCCTTGGAAATCCGCCTCGGTAAAATCGGGATCGATAATGAAATTCCCGGTGACCCCAAATCCAAGTTCGCGGGCAATCCGCACCGCCTCGACAGTCTTGTTGATGTCGGCGTCCTTGACCAGAGAGTTGAGACCCGGGCTGGTGTGAGATTCCAGGCCAAAGAAAATATCGAATGATTTCGCCAAGGGGCGCCAGAGCTTTAGCAAGTCTGCATTTTCCGTGACCAGATCGGCGCGGGTTTGAACCAGCAGCAGGTTCTTGCGCTCTTGCGAGCGGAGCAGAGTGCGCCCTAATTCTTCGCTGCGCTGCCGGTCGGCCCAGAACAAATCGTCGACCATGAACAGATTGCGGCCTGTAGCCTCGAAGTCGACGCGAACCTGTTCCGGCGAATGGCAGCGGTAAGTTCGTTTGTAAAGTTGCCACACCGAACAGAAGTTGCAGCGGTAGGAGCAGCCGCGCGCCGTTTCCATGGTCCACATGGGCATGTAATTCAGGCAGGCGTAGCGCTTCTGGTAGCGGGCAACCACGGATCGGTCCGGCAGGGGCATCTCGGCCAAATCGAGCCATGGGCCGGGATGAACGCCCGTCGCCTGAAAATGCCCGTCTCCTTTAGGAAGCAGAAGCGAGGGAAGCGTGTCCAGCGGGCGGCCATCCGCGATGGCGTCGCACAGCGCCGGGAGTAGCATCTCGCCTTCGCCGATGCAGATTGCATCGACGGATCGGTTCTGATCCACGGCTTTTGGATAGGCAGAAATTGCGTGGCCCCCGAGCGCGACAAAAATCTTCGGATTTAGCGCTTTGATCTGGTCGGCAATCTCAAGCGAAGCAGGCGCTTCGAGAATATGCAGGCAGGAGATGGCCACTAAATCGGGCCGCGACTCGCGCAGAATCCCGGCAATCCCGCGCCGCTCGAAGCGCAAGTCGGCCAACTCGACGGAATGCCCTTTCTGGCGCAGCGCCGCCGCCAGATACATCAGACCCAAGGGTTCGGTTTGAAAAAAAGGAGACAGCCCGAACTGAGCGGTTTCCGGGTAAGGCCTCAGCAGCAGGATTCGCACCGGCTACCTCTCTGGCGCCAGCCCAGTGGGACTGCCACGCGCGGAACTTCGACGACCACCGATAAATGACTCATCGTCTCAATTGTCGCGAAAGATTACTTGAACCGGAGGATAGATGCAAGGCCGAAACGGCGCGGTTGGTTGCTATTCCCAAATAAGCATCTCCTCATCCAAGTCGGAAGGGAACGACGTTTCTTGAAGGCGTCGAACGCATGATACACTCAGCGAATTCCAGCCTTCTCCCGCGCTTTTCCGCGCGCGCTGGAATTTACGGCATGCGAACCTGCGCGCTCATTCCGGCCTTCAACGAAGTCCCTTACATCGCCGCCGTGGTTAAGGGTGCGCAGCAGCACGTGGAAAAAGTCGTCGTGATTGATGACGGTTCCGGCGACGGAACCGGTCAAGTGGCGCGGGATGCCGGAGCCACTTGCCTGCGATCGCCAAGGAATCGCGGGAAGGCCTCAGCCTTGCGCATGGGCATCGACTTTGCTCGCGCCGGGAACTTTACCCACGTGCTCACTCTGGATGGCGACGGCCAGCACTTGCCGGAAGATATTCCCGCCATGCTGCGGGTGGCGGAAGAAACTGGCGCCGATCTGGTGATTGGAGCGCGCTCGTTCGATCGGGCTTCGATGCCGCGGTCCCGTTACTATTCCAATACGATTGGGAGCCGAATAGCCTCGTCTCTGGTGGGCCGCCAGATTCGCGACAGCCAGAGCGGGTTCCGTCTGTTCCGCCTGGATAAACTGCTTGGCACCAAACTGCGCAGCCGCTACTACGAACTCGAAATGGAAGTGTTGATCAAGATGGCGCGGTCGGGTTGCAGCATCGCGCACGCGCCGATCAGCACGGTCTATCACGACGGCGAGGCGCGCTCGAAGATGAAGCCGGTGCGAGATACGGTGCGGGTCTGCCTGTGGTCGCTCGCCTTTCGCTTTCTGGGGGCGTGAATGAAGCGGCGGGAGATGATCGCGCGGATCCGATTCCTACTAGCCCTTGCGTTTCTGATTTTTCCGGGAGCGCTGGCTGGACAGTCAAACTCGGACGACCTGCCGTCGAATGCCACGCTGATGCGGGTTTGGGATGGGGTTCAGCAGGCGCAGAAAAAATACACCAGCTATTGCGGGACGATTGTCGAGACCCGTACCTCCAGCCTGATGGCGAAACCTCTGGTGCTGCGCGGCAATTTCTGCGCCGAGGGTACCACCCGTTTCGAGCTGGAGTACACCGAACCGGCCAAAGTTCGCATTCGCTACAACCAGAACTATCTCAACGTTACGACCGGCGACAAGACCGATGTTCTGGAAGTCGGTGGCAGCGTTCGCCGTGCGCAATCTTATTTCAGCCAGGAGAGTTCGATTGGGAACCTGAAAAAAAACTTCACTATCAGCGTACAGGAAGACAGCCAGGATTTTGCGATGAAGCTGGTTCCGCGGACGGACGCCTTTCGCCGCAGGCTGAACTACCTCGTCGTGAAGCTGGACAAACGAAACTTCCTGCTGCGCTCACTGGAAGTGGACGGCAAGAGTGGCGTAAACAGCGTCTTCGTCATCGCCGTCAATTCGTTGAACCCGAAGATTCCGGCAGATACATTTGAGGTATACAAACCGAATTGATCGAAACGAAGAGCGATCGACAAAAATGAACGCAATGATCGGGCGAATAATGACGAAACGAAAAGTGACGCGACGAAAAATGAGGAGCTGGAAGTGATTGATCGCAACGCAATCGAGGCCATGATTCCTCACCGCCCTCCGTTCCTGTGGATCGACCGCGTCGAAGAACTGGAGCCGGGAGTTCGTTGTGTGACGGTAAAATTCGTCGAACCGGCGGACCCAATATTCGCCGGACATTTTCCCGCCAATCCCATTCTGCCGGGAGTTTTTCTGATCGAAGCCGTAGCCCAGACCGCGGGAGTAATGCTGGGATCGGCTGGCCCGCAGCCCGGGGCAGGCGTGGCGCTGCTTGCGGCCGTAAACCGGTTCAAATTTCTCAAGCCGGTGAGGCCGGGGAAGGAATTGCGCATTGAAACGAAGAAGCTGACCGAGGTCGGGGGCATGGCTTATATCGGTGGCACGGTGTGGGTGGATGGAGAGATCGTGGCGAGCGGCGAATTGTCGGTGGTGTCGGGCAACTAGGTGATCCGAAAATACCAGACTCGCGCGCGGCAGTACGTTAGCGCCTTATTGAAGGAGGACCTTACGCCCGGCCGGGCCGCGGCCGCCGCGTTTCTGGGACTCTTCATCGGCATCGTGCCCATCTACGGGTTTCAAACTCTTGCGGCAGTCGGTGTGGCTTTGCTCTTTCGGCTGAACAAGCCGCTGACGCTGGCTGGCACCTTCATCAACAATCCGCTGCTCCAGCCCGTGATTGTGGTGTCTTCGGTGGAGCTCGGCTATTTTCTGCGGGGCGGCTCCTTTCGGCCGTTTCATCTTTCTGCTTTGGCTGGACCGCACATGAAGGAAGAGCTCCTGGCCTGGGGGATGGGCAGCGTCGTGCTGGGAGTACTTGTGGGCGGTGCTGGGGCGGCGCTTACGGCGGTCGTGGTTCGGCATAAGTCGGTTGCGAATCGTGAATTTTCCAGCTCTGGATTGTCTGACTCTGGATTGCCCGATTCTGGATTGCCCGACTCACGACTGCGAGAGCGCACTGTCTTTGTGAACCGGATGTTCGCGCAGTGCGACCGGGCCGATCGCGGGTTCGTCCGCTGGAAGCTGCGGCTGGATCGAATCTTTGAATTGCTCGCCGGATTGCTCGCCACCGAAGATCTGCGCTCCGGAGAACTAGGCTCCGGAGAACTAGGATCGAGAGAGCTGGGATCCGCAGAGCTGGGGTCGGGAGAGCAAGGATCTCAGGATCCGGAATCGAGAACAGTGGTTGATCTCGGTTGCGGCTACGGCATGGCTCTGAGTTTTGCAGCTTTCGGCGACAGCAGTCGACGCCTGGTGGGTTGCGACCTGGATGCCCATCGCATTGCGGCCGCTCGCCAGGCATTCAGCGGACTGAACTCGGAGTTAAGCGTGGCCGACGTTCGCTGTTTCAATCTTCCGCCCGCCGGGTTGATTCTTATTCTGGACGTCTTGCAGTATCTGCCAGCCGAAGAACAGCTGGGATTGCTGAAACGGTGCTGCTCGGCGCTTGTGCCACGGGGAATGTTGATCTTCCGCGTCCACGATCGCCAACGCGGCTTGCGGTCGAAAATCACGATGGCGTTCGACCGGCTCATATTCGCCTGTGGACGAGCCAGCCGGCGACCTCTGGTCCTTCCGGCATCCGAATACCATAGCGCCCTCGAGAACTCCGGCATGCAGGTGGAAGAGCGCCGGTTCCGCAACCGTCTGCCTCTTGCCCATATTCTTTTTATCGCGAGAAAGCCCGCTCAGTGCGTAATGCGGGAAATAACGGGAGAAGCGGCGGAGGCTGTAGCCGAGGGCAGAATATGATGGTCCGTTTCATGCGCCTGGTGGGACGCCTCGTGGTAGACCATCCGGGGCTTGTGACTGCTGTCAGCCTGGTTGGGACCCTATTGTTGTACGCGAACATTCACAACCTGCGCACCGGTACCGACCTGACAGACCTGTTCGGAAATCGTGACCCGCAATGGCGAGCCGCCAGCCAGATCGGCAAAGAACTCGGTTATGGCAACCAGCTCTTCGTGCTGATCGAGGCTCCGGAAAGAGAAAAAGGAGACGCAGACTCCACCAGCGAGATGGAAGAAACGGCCGACCATCTCACCGCCGACATGCTGCGCAGCGGATTGTTTCTGCATGCGCGCTGCGGCCTGCAGGAAGACGAACTGCTGAATATGGTGCGGTACTTTACCTGGAACTTTCCGTCCTTCGTCCAGCCCGAGCAAATAGAAGATCTGAAGCGGCGGCTCGACCCGCAACAGATTCATCAGACCGTTCGCCGCGCCGCAACTGAACTGATCACGCCGTTCTCTTCCTTAGGAACGAATTACTTCGTCGCTGATCCTCTGGGCCTGATGGAAGCTGAGTCTCGGGGCAGCGCCGGGTTTTCACATTTCGCCAATTTCGATCTCAACTGGGGATCGGGCAATCGATTCTTCAGCAAAGACCACAAGGCGCTGCTCATCATCGCCGAGCCGCGGCAGTCGGCGATGGATTACAAGTTTGCCGGGCAAGTCATGCAGTGGACCCGCGAGCACATCCAAAATCATATCGACGATCAAATCAAAAAGACCAACACGGAGCCCGAGACCATCAACTCAGCGTTGCGGATTACCCCGGCGGGGGCTTACGTTTACGCGGAGCAGGAACACCAGTTCATCGAGAAGAATATCCGCAAAATTTCGCTGATCTCAATCATCGGCAATCTGCTCTTGTGCCTGCTGATCTATCCGAGGATTCCGCTGCTGCTTTTGTCGCTGTTGCCTGCGGGCCTGGGCATTCTGTGGACGACGGGCATCGCAAGTTTCTATCCCGGAGAAGTCAATCTCATCAGCTTGTCTTTTATCGCGATCCTCGCGGGACTCGGCGACGACCAGGTCGTCCATTTCTTTAACCGGCTGCCGCAGGAGTGGGCCAAGGGTGGCACGCTGAATGACGCCATGCTGCACACCTTCGAAACCACTGGCGTGAGCGTCGTTTTCTGCATTGTCACCGCGGCAACCGCCACCGCCGCGCTGGCGTTCTCCGGTTTCAAGGCGTTGGCGGAGTTCGGATTCATCCTCACGGTTGGCATGTTCATGATGATGTTCCACACACTGTTGACGGTTCCTGCGCTGATGGGGCTGTGGTGGCGATTCGCCAAGCCGCGCGCGCCGGAGACCATTACCTTCCGCATCCTTCCGTGGATTGCGCGGGAAACTGTCGACTTCGTGGGCCGGCACGCCCGCCTCGTGGTCGGCTTGGGCTTGGGAATGTTCGTGCTGTCGTTATTGTTTCTGCCAACCATCAAGCTCGGTGGGCGCTTCGAAATTACCGGCGCCGATAATCCTGCCGTGGCCGCGCAGAACCGGCTCTCCGCGAAGTTCGGCATCGAGGGCAGTCCGAACGTACTCTTGATCGCCGGCGGCGAGCAGGAAGTATTGCGCCGCGCCGAGGAATTGACGGCCGGTCTTGAAACCTACCGGCAGCGCGGCGTCATCAAATCCATCTTCTCTCCGACGGCACTGCTTCCCTCCGTCCAGACTCAGCGCGAGCGGGCCAGTACGCTGTCAGGAGTCGATCTGGCCGCATCTGCCCGAGCTCTTGAAGATTCGCTACGCGAGAATGGTTTTAAGCTAGAGCCGCTCCAACCGTTTATCGACAGGCTGCAAAAGCTAGCACACGGCAACGACCCGGTCACGCTCGAAAAGGCTGCCGAGTTGCTGCCCCCAGGGCTGCTTGACAACAGCATTCGCAAGACCGGAGAGTTCAGTTACGTCGCGGCCATCGCCTTTTATCCCACTGATCCTGACGCGATCGACGTGGTTCCTGACAGTGTGATCGAATCCTGGCAAAAGCAGTTTGGTCCGTTCGTGGAGTTCTCCTACGAGAAGATGAATCGCGCGGTGCAAAGCCAGGTGCTGCATGACAGCCGCCGTGCGCTGCTGTGGACCGCGGCTGGCATTGTCTTGATTGTCTATCTCTGCTTCCGCGACCTGCGCGTGTCGCTGATTGTGCTGATCCCAATCGCATTCGGCATTGTCGTAACTTTCGGGCTGTTGCTGCTGTTCCGGCATCGCTTCAGTTTCATGTCGATCACGGCGATTCCGCTCATCATCGGGATAGGGATCGACAACGGCATCCACCTGGTACAGCGTTACCTGAGGAGCAGTTCCACGAACAACAAGCGCGACGGAATTCTAACCATCGCGAAAGCTTCGGGCGCGGCCCTGATTCAGTCGAACCTGACGACGATGGTAGGGTTCGGGGCGCTGATGGCTTCCAGCTTCGCGCCGCTGGCTGAGATGGGTCTAGTGACCTCATTAGGCGTCGCTCTGGCGCTGGTCGGAGGCCTCTGCCTGATTCCTGCTGTGATTCTCTTGGGAGAGCAACGCCGCGCAGCAGCGAACGTGCAAACGACGGTTGATCGGGTTTGAAATCGCGACACCATCGCCGTTGTCATCCCGAGCGGAGCCGTCCTTCAGGCGAAGCGAGGGATTCTCGCGTGGAGACGGCCCTCGCGCGGATCTCCACCAATACCTACCATCGGGTACGGGGCAGCCAGCAAACGTTCGTATATACTACTGCGAACAGTGAAGCCTTCATTGGCGAGGAATTTATCTTTTGATCGAAATCGATATTAGCGAAGCAGCACGTTCGCGAAGCCTTCATCGACTCGCTCTCGTCACGATCCTCGGGCGCACCGCAGATTCCTTCCCGTCATCGTCGATCAAGCTTCTGGTTCTAACAAGCTCGGTTCTAACAGGTTCCGGTTCTAAGTTTCGGATTTAGTTTTCATGAAATCGTCGCTTGGCTCGGCAACGCCGTTCTTCTTCCGAGTGGCAGGGGTGGGGCGGGTTCCCGCTCTTATGCTGCTTCCGGTCTTGCTGTTCCTATCCCTGACGGCGGAAGCCGGTCTGCCTCGTTCTGCGATCTCTATTCCGAGGAACCAGAACCTTGCCGAAGGCTTAAAGGCCGCCGAACAGTGTGCAGTCCCTGGCAAGATAATCGTGCTGCCGCCTCTGGCTTTCGATTTTTCCCCCAGCAACTCCCCGGCCCGCGTTTTCGCAGAGCAGGCGCAAGCTGTCCAGAGCTTGCCGGAAGGATCCGAGGTCTGGCTGCGGGTGTGGGTTGAAAAAGCGAATCTCGCTTCCAACCCGCCTGAAAAGGAAATTACGGAGCGGGTTGAAGCGTTTGTAAAGCAGTTGCCTCTCTCGGCGCCTGCAGTGCGCGGATTGATCGTTGAAATGGACGAACCGACCAGCTCCCCCGAGCTGTTCGCGTTCGGGCTGGCGCGCCTGGCATTGACCGCCAAGGCCAGCAATCCTGGCTTGCGTCTGGCGTTTGTGTTCCAGCCGGGATTTGTGGTCCGGCACGGCACTTTCGTAAAGCGGCTGGCCACGTACGCCGATCTGTTGGGGATTTTCTATTCTGATTCCGGCGGCTGGCGCCAGGATGCCGCGTGGATCGCGGAACAGGCGCTGAATAAACCACTCATTCTCAAGGTAGCCGAGGAAACATCTGCGGCAACCTCGCGGTCCCTGAGCGCGATGCTGGCGGCCAGCGGCACCTCCGTCGAGATCGTCTGGTCAGAGCCCGTAGACACCGCGGCCGCAAATGCCGTGTGCAGCGTCAACAGTTTCATGGCACATTCCGTCACCGCCAACATGTTCCCGACGGATGCCGCCACCTCGCCGTTCAGCGTCACAGTAGATGGTGTCGGCAAGGGCGAGCACCACTGGTTCGGCGGCGGGCAGTCGGATCTGGTCATTGTGGCGCGTGTGAACGGAAGACCTGACTCTCCGAAGATGGTCCGGCTGCAGGGCGCTCGCTCGGGGCCATTCGAGATCAAGTGGTACGATCCCGCGACTGGGGCCCCGCTCCAGGCCGGAGATGCGACCAAGACTGAAAAGGGACTGGTTCAGACCTGCGCCTGCACCAGCGAGTACGCGCTGATTTCCATCCACAAAGAAAGTGACGCCGACCAGACTCAGTTCAACACGGTGGAGGTGAAGGGCGGAGTCGATTTGAAGCTCGAAGAAATCATTGCCCGCTGGCAGCAGAACCGTGAAGCGCAAAAACAGAAACTGGAAAACTATACGGCCTCCAGTTTCATGAGCCTGCACTTTGAAAGCACCAATCTCGGGCCGGGATTCGATGTGTCGGTGCAACTCAAACAGTTTGTCAGCCGCGACGGCCCGACGGAGTTCGCCCAAAAAGAGTTTTACGTCGATGGAGTGAAGCGCGGCAAGAATGGCCAGTTCCCGTTGCCGCAAATCGAGCCGGAAAAGGTGCTGACCCAGCCTCTCGAATTGAAGGTGAATGAACGCTACAACTACAAGCTCCTGGGCACCGAGCAAGTCAACGGGGCGACGTGTTATGTGATTGGAGTCGAGCCCAGATTCCGGGACGAGGCTCTTTACAGCGGCAAGATCTGGATCGACGGCACGACGTTTCGCGAAGTGAAGCAGTCCCTGAGTCAACGCGGCGCCAGGACCAACGTTCTGGTGAACACCGAGACGCAGAATTTCGAGCTAGTCTCTGACGGCAAGGGCAACCAGTTCAACTTGCTGCGGTCGATCTCGGCACAGCAACTGGTGAACGCAGCCGGACGCGATTTCGTAGTGCAGCGGACGGTGAAGTTCTCGGACTACGTCATCAACACACCGGAATTCAGCGGCGTGCTGGCGGCCGAGCACAGTTCCGACGACCCCATGTTCCGTGACACCGACCAGGGACTTCGGTCGTTGGCAATCAAAGGCGGCGAACGCGTTCTGGTCGAGACCAACGTGAAGCGCGTCCGGGCGCTGATTGCCGGCGCGATGTACGGGGGCACGTTCAACTTTCCCATTCCGTTCCTCGGCATCAGCATTGCCGATTTCGATTTTCACCACACCGGCGCGCAGCTTTCGACTTTTTTTGCCGGCCCAATCCTGATTTCCGACCTCTCGAAGCAGTACAGTCCTAAGTTTCGTCTGGCGCTGGATTTGGCGCTGAACGGGCTGCCCGGAGAGAACCGCATCTACAGCAACAACACGGAATTGAAGCAGGGGGATACATGGACGTGGGAGCAAACCGGCGGACTGCGGGTCTCCTGGCAACCTGCTACGCATCTCAGCATCACTGCGTCTACATACTTCGCATATGACAATTTCCTCCGCACCAGCGAGGCGGATGAGCAATACAACCTCCCGCGCAATGGCCTGAATATTCTTCCCGGCGTCGAAATAAAATACAGCCGCAGGGGTTACGTCTTCGATGCCCAGGGAACACGCGGCTTTCGCATCGACTGGAGACCTTTTGGCTGCACTTCGCTGGCGCTGCCGCCGGTGGGATGCGGTTCCACGTCGCCGAATCCGCCGCCGCAAGATACTTTACTGGTGCAGCGTCAGCAAAATGCATTCACGCTCTACAGCGCCGATTTGAACAAGGACTACTACATCGGCAAATTCACCAAGGGCGGATGGGATATGTCGTATTGGAGCGGCGACCAGATGGATCGCTACTCGCGTTACTTCCCTTCGTTTCTTTCGTCGCCGCGACTGCACGGCATCCCCCCGGGCACGGATTCTTTTGACGCTATCGCCATGGTCAACGTGCACTACGGTTTCAATGTGATGGACCTCATGAAGATCGACGGCATGTACGCCTACGCGCGCGCCCGCAACGAGGAAGAGTCGCTCCAATTCCGCAAGTTCGACGGCCTGGAACTCAACTTCAATACGCCAGGTCCGCTGGGTACGCTGGTGCAAGGCACGGTTTCCTATGCGCTGGACGGCAATATCGCGCGCTACAACTCCCGTTGGGCGGCGTATGTTTTGATTTTCAAGCCGTTGCACTAGACTCGATCCCATGGCTGAAGGACAGCACGAAGTTCAGAAAACCGCGCTGGTGACGGGCGCGTCCGGGACCATCGGCGCCGCCATCGCGCAGGCCCTGGGAAGCGCGGGTTACCGCGTGGCCGTGCATTATCGTCACGGAAAGGAATCCGCGGTCGCGGTGGTCGACGGCATCGTCGCAGCCGGGGGACAGGCACTGGCGGTGGAAGCCGATCTCTCCCGCCAAGAGTGTGTTGGGCCCATGTTCGAGCGGATCGAACGGGAATACGGCCCGGTCGACTATCTCGTGAATAATGCCGGCATCAACCGCGACGTCCTGCTGGCCTTCATGTCCGACGAGCAGTGGGATGAAGTGATCGACACCAATCTTCGCGGCACGTATCTGTGCTCACGTTTGGCCTTGCCGGGCATGATGCGCCGTGGGGGCGGCGCGATCTGCAACGTCGTTTCCCCCAGCGGAATTCGCGGTCAGGCCGGCCAGTGCAATTACTCGGCTTCGAAAGGCGGCGTTATTGCCTTCACCAAAGCGCTGTCGCGCGAGGTGGGGCCATTCCATATCCGCGTCAATGCCGTCTGCCCCGGCGTGATTCCCAGCCCCATGTCCGCCAAGTACATTGAGAAAGAAGAGAAACGCCTGCTCTCCGAAATTCCTTTGGGCCGCTTTGGCAAACCCGAAGAAGTGGCTCCGCTGGTTGTGTTTCTCGGGTCTCCCAAGGCTAGCTACATCAACGGCCAGGTAATCGCAGTCGATGGCGGACTACTGTAGCTTTCGCTCTGCGCCGCAGTCCCGAATTCGAAGACTCCCTTCCGCTGGCGTTATCCTGACCGGAGCCGTTCTTCAGGCGGAGGGAAGTGCCTGCCCTGAGCGAAATCGAAGGGATCTCCCACACCGCTGGCCCCGCCGCTTCTTGCCCTATTCTTTGTGGTATGCTTTTTTTCTTAACCTGCATCGAAACACCATGCCCAGCGTTAAAGAGCAACTCAAGCCGATCATACTGAAGAGCTTGCGAATCACCGATATGACTCCAGAGGATCTGCACGACGACCAGCCCCTGCTCGGCGGCGAACTGGAAATCGATTCCATCGACATCCTTCAGCTCGTGCTTGAGATTGAGAGGCATTTCGGCATCAAGCTGGTGCAGGCTAATTTCGACAAGACACATTTCGAAAGCATCAACGCTTTGGCGGCAGCCATCGAATCCAAAGTGGCGGCAGTAAAAACCTGACACCGATATTCCTCAGCAGGTAATCGCCTTTTCTCCATCAATGCGTCCGCTAATATGTACGTCATCAGGAACTCGGCCACTCGAAGTGCGAGAGGGAAGTGGTTGCCATAGGTGACCCGATGTCAGCAGGCGGAAATTGACGCGCTGGTACAAGCACCGTTTTCATAACATCCCGGCGCAGCGGATTATCTTCGCCATCATTCCAAGGCTGCCGCGCTTCCTTCATCCCCCCATCGCGCTGGTCACGGCGCTGATTTTTTTTCTTATGTTGAAGCGCGAGCGTCGGGCTGTAGCCGCGAACCTGCGCCAGGTATCGGGCAAGCGCGGGTTGGCATTGCAATGGAAGGTTTATCGGGTCTTCTATTCGTTCTGTGACCTGATGGTCTCCTACTGCTACGTTCCTCAGGCAACGCATGCCCAACTGCTCTCCATGCTGGTGGACCCGGAGCGCGGGGCGGCCAAGATCGAGCAAGCTCTTGCGGCAGGCAACGGGCTCATCGTGTGGACGGCGCACTTGGGGAATTGGGAATTTGCCTCGCGCCTGCTGGAAATGCACGGCCGTCCGGTCAACGTAGCGCGGGTGGTCGAGGACAAACCGGCCGAAATCCTCTTGCGGAATTTAATGGCCAGCGAGCGGCTGAAAATTGTGGATCTCAAAGCCGGCGTGCCGGCCACCATCGAACTCTTGCAAGCATTGCGTCGCAACGAAATCGTGGCGATGCAGGGGGACCGCGTGTATCAGCGGCACAGTGCCGAGGTTCCGTTTTTTTCCCAGCCTGCTTCGTTTCCGCTCGGTCCATTTCTGCTATCGCAAGTGTCGGGCGCTCCGGTGATGCCCGGGTTCGTGATTCGCCGAGGGTGGTTGCGCTACCACGCCATGATGGGGGATCCGATCCAGCTGGCGGCACCGCAAGTTTCCCGGGTTCCATCCCAAAACGTTACACCCCAAAACGAATCGGACGACGGCCTTACCGACCGCGATGCGGGCCTGCGCCAGGCTTTGAGCCAGGCCGTCGAGTTTCTGGAAAAAACACTGACCACCCATTACGATCAGTGGATGAACTTTTTTGACTTTTGGCCAGCTGCCTCTCGTGACTGATGTTTCGGATGGTGATCCTCGCGAATGATTGATCCTCGCAAAACCATCGTCGTTACTGGTGTCGGCATCGTCAGCCCATACGGCATCGGAACGGAGTGCCTGCAGGCCGGCATGTTAGCGGGCAAGTGCTGTCTGTCACCCACGAAGGATCTTTACCCCGGGTTTGAAGGAAGTACGGCGCATGTCCGCAGTGTGCCGCTAGCTGCGCACGACGACACCCGCCGCTATTCGCGGAGCGATCAACTCGCAATGATGGCGGCTCGAGACGCGGTAAGGGATTTCGATCGCGGGAGTGCCGCCTTCCGCGAGAGCGGGGTCATGATGGCCAGCACGGTCGCGGGCCTGAGCGAGATCGATCCGGCAATCGCCCAGGATCCGGCCGCGTGGTATCGGAAAGACGACGGTCTGTTGCGTGCCGCCTCCTATCCCGCGGCCCACGTTGCCGATGCCGTCGGCGATGATTTTGGCATTGGCGGACCACGCTGTGCCATTTCCGCCGCTTGCGCTTCGAGCGCAATGGCGATCGCGCTCGCCGCCAACCTGTTGCTCGACGGAGCAGCTCCGATGATGTTGGCCGGAGGCAGTGATGCGCTATGTCCGTTCACGCTGAGCGGGTTCAACTCTCTGCAGGCGCTGGATCGAGACCCTTGCCGGCCCTTTGATAAGAATCGAAAAGGATTGAACCTGGGCGAGGGAGCCGCGGTGTTTGTTCTCGAAACGCTGGACCGCGCCGTAGCGCGGAATGCCAATGTTCTAGCCGTGTTGCGGGGATGGGCAATGACCAACGACGCCTTTCATTCCACCGCGCCCCACGAACAAGGAAGCGGCCTGGCCGAGTGCATGCGCCTCGCGATGGAATTGGCGGAGGTCAGCCGCGACGAAGTCGGCTACGTAAACGCGCACGGTACGGGCACTCCTCTGAACGATATTGCTGAGACCCACGCCTACGAGACCGCTTTCCGCAGCCGCAGCCGCCCGATTCCCGTATCTTCGACCAAGTCTTATTTCGGGCACTGTTTGGGCGCTGCGGGTGCGTTGGAGGCAGCCATCACTATCATGGCCGTGCGTTGTGGCGCATTGCTTCCGACGCTGCGCCTGACCGATCCCATAGAGAGCGCAAGCGTGAACTGGCTGCGCGGAGAAGTTCAACGCGAAAAGCTTCCCCTGGCCATGTCGGTGTCAGCGGGATTTGGCGGCAGCAACACGGCGCTCATATTTAGTGACAACGGGCTCGGAGACAACAGGTTCGCGAGCAACGGGTTCGGGAGCAGCCGCCCGTGAGTTCGAATCTCTTAGCCATTACCGGGATCGGTTCGGTGAGTCCCTATGGTTCGCTCGCGGGGCTAATCCCGCAGAGCATGGTAGAGCCCGAGCCCATAACAGCGTGGCCAACTGTGGGACTGCGGCGAGCATTTCTGGTGAAGCCATTTCGTCCCGCCAGCGTGGTGCCGGGTTTGAAGACCAGGCGTCTGGATCGCCTGTCGGCGTGGGCCCTGGTAGCTTCTTCCCTCGCCATTCAGGATTCTGGGATTGATCTTCCGCAAGTGGACCGGTCCCGGATCGCAGTGGTCTTCGGCACCGGCTTTGGCTGCGCCGAACTTACTGAAGCTTTCTATCAAAGCGCTTTGGTGAATGGCTGGTCGGGGACGGATCCCAGCCCTTTCCCGGAAGGGCTGGCCAACTCTCCGGCCAGTCATGTGGCTTTATGGCATGGCCTGCGTGGGCCTAACATTACTGTCGGCAGCAGAGGCGTTGCGGGCGAGAGTGCGTTGATCCAGGCGGCATCGCTGCTTCGTCACGGGCAGGCGGATTTGGCCATTGTGCTCGCGGGCGATACGCTCACGCGTGCCATCTACGAATGGTACGAGGCGGCGGGTTATTTGGCGCCAGCGTGCTACAACCCGGAGCCTTTGCTGGAAGGCGGCGATATCGTGCCCGGCGGTTTCATCCCCAGCGAAGGAGTGGTGGCGTTGGTGTTAGAAGCGGCGCACCGCCGGGAAGCGCGCGCATATGCGCATTTCACCTCGGGCCGGTGGGCATCGGGCGGACAGCCGGTAGAGCCCATCCGCCAGATGCTGGGCGGTTCAGTCCCGAGTCTCGTAATTTGCGCCGGTAGCGGCTCGCTGTGCGCTAACGGGTCGACGACCGCGTTGGCCCACGAGTTAAGTGGGCCGAATGCGGCCTCCGTTCCTCCTCGAATCGCTCCTCCGAATGCGGTTGCTGCGGGGCTTGCCGATACCAGCGCTCTTCTCCATTTAATATTGGCATTGAGCAGTCGGCCAGGCGCCGGACAGGCCCTCTTGCTAGGAACGTCTGGCGACCGTCGATTCGCGGCGATTTCGCTGGAGCTTCCTTGATGACGAAAATACGAACATGAATGTGAGAATTGCATCCGCGGCCTACGCTGTTCCGCCCGACGGTGAAGCCGTCGAAGCCGTTCTAGAGCGGGAACGCGATCGCGTGCAGGCCACGCTCGCTCCGCTGAGCCCGCAAGCCAGACAAAAAGCCGCGGAGGGTCTCGGGCTCAGCCGCGTGCGTGTGTGCGGCAGCCAGCAGCCCTATGACTTAGTTCGCGAAGCGTCTGCCACGGCGATCGCCGAAGCCGGCATCGCCGGGCCAGACATCAATCTCATCCTTGACTACAGCACTTTCCCCGGGGAGAACTTGCAGTCGCTCTCTCTCGCCCACAAACTCAGCGCCGATCTGGGAGCTGAGACTTCGATGAATTTGAGTTTCAAAGCCGGCGGGTGCGGAGCGCTTCACCTCGCCATCAAGACGGCGCTGGGTTGGATGAGTACCGATGAAAGTATTCAGACCGCCCTGCTGGTGACCGGCGACACTGCTCCTCCCGGCAACCGCTCGTTGCTGCCGGTAACGGTGCAGGGCGACGCCGGAAGCGCCGTCATCCTGCGCCGCGAAGGAGTGGAAGACACGGAAGGTCCGTTGCTGCTGGGCGTCGAAGCCATGACGCTTGGCCATCTGCACGATGCCATTGCATTAATCAAGACGAACGGCCACCTCGAGATTCAGGTCGACGCTCTGCGCATGGAAAACGAAGTGATGCCGATCTACTATTTAAACTTGTATCGGTTGGTGCAGAAAGTCCTGGAAGCATCTTCCCTGACGTTGAACGATGTTGACCATTTCATTTATTCCAACATCAGCCGGCGGGACCGCGATGGTTTCCGCCGGATGGTGGGACTGCCCGAAGGCGGACCTTCCGAGGGCGGTCTGCCGCTGACTCCCATGGCTGAATATGGCCACACCTTCGCCAGCGATCTGATCATCAATTATGTGCACTTGCGGCGCGAGGGACGAATTCGTCCCGGACAATTGTTATTATTTGCTTCCGCAGGAATCGGTTTCACCTGGGGAGTTACACTGGCCCGTGCCTGAACGCGATCTGCGTTAATCGATTTGCGTTAACTATGACCATGGAAATCAAACCCGCAGTCCGGCAGTTCATCGCTGAAAATGTTCTGCTCGGAGTGCATCAGACGAAGATCGAAGACGCTACACCGCTGGTCTCCGGCGGCCTCATCGACTCGATCGGCATGATCGGCCTTGTCGCATTTCTGGAAGCGCATTTCAAAGTCGATTTCGACCCCAGAGAAATCAACGTGCATAACCTGGATACGCTGCAACAGATCGAAGACCTGATCCGCAAGAAACTGGCCAGCCGCGAAGCCGGCGCCGCCAGTAGCGGACAGCCAATTCGCTGAGGTGTCGCGGTGTGGAACCGTTGGAGACTGCCCGGCCTGGCGCTGACCGCAACGTTGTCTCTGTCGGCGTTGTACTTGGCCACGTGCCGGGAACGCAAAGAAGCGTTCGAAAAGGCGCCGCTCGCTCCCGGCCAGATCGAAGTGGCACACCTTTCGGAGCGCGCCCACCTCAGCGTGGAACGGATTCGTTTCTGGTCCAAAGAAATGAACGAGCCGCGATTCTTCCTGGTTCTGGTACCGAAGACGCCAGTGCCTCCCTCGGAAGTCTTGATCCTGAATCATGGTTGGCGCGACCGGCCCGAAGATTTGCTGAAACATCTCAAAGTCGACCAGGTTTACGACGAGATGCTCGGCCGCGGCGAGGTGCGACCGGCAATCGTGGTGCTGCCCGACGTCCGCTTCAGCAGTTTTTACGACGAATTTTCCGACCGCTTCCCCTACCACAATTATCTGACGCTGGTAGCGGAAGAAGTGGCGGGCTTGGTCTCCAGCCACTACGGCATCCCCTTCGAACGCGAGCATTGGGCGATCGGCGGCTTTTCCTTCGGTGGATATCTGTCGATGGATGTGGCAAGGCGCTATCCCGGCCGCTTCGCCAGCGTCAGCGTGATTAGTGGATTGGTCGATAAAGACTGGAGCTTCTGGCCTTCGCAACCGCCGCCGCCCGGCCCGCTCGATTCCCAGGGCCGGAGTAAACATACAATCGTGGTTCCCGGTCCTATTCCCAGACTATTCCTGGCCTGCGGAACGGATGATCGGCTTTTCTACATGATGAGTGGATTGAATCAAAAGCTAACGGAACTCGGCATTCCACACGAATGGTCGACCGGCCCCGGTGCGCACACCTGGAAATACTGGTCTTCGGTGCTGCCGCTCATGCTCAGATTTCATCTGGCGAATCGGCAAATTGCGAGTCAATAAAGTCAGGGCACAAATCTAGACCCTCAGCCAGCCGCGGAATCCTCGAGCAGCATAGTAAGATTCCGCGCCGTTGTGATACACAAAAACAGTGTCGAAGCGGCGATCACAAAAGAGCGCGCCGCCGAGCTCTCTGATCTTCGAGGGTGTATTCAGCCAACTCGACGTTTTCGTATCGAACTCTCCAAGTTTCTGCAGCTCGCGATATTGTTGTTCGATCAAAAGCTCAATGCCCATGGCCGCCGCCATATCCATCGCGCTGCCTTTTGGTTTATTTTCTTTCCTTGAATCCAGCGCTTTACGGTCGTAGCAGAGGCTTCTGCGGCCTTTCGGACTCTCCGCTGAGCAATCGTAAAAAATGTATTCGCCCGTCTTTTTGTCTTGACCAACCACGTCTGGTTCGCCGCCAGTTCGTTCCATTTCATGGAGTGACCACAGTCTTTCAGGATTCGCCCCCAGCTTGGCTTCTACGTTGGCCCATTCCAGACCTTTGTGGCGTTCCATGTTGCCCTCAAAACGGGCTTTCAATGCTTTGAGTAGTTCGTCCCGTTGTTTTTTTGAAAGCATTGCGTTTGACATGGTTTTCTAATCGTTTAATCCCTTGCCATTAAGAATTTGCTGCGTACATTTTTCCACCCTCGCCGTCCGGGTTGTGGAGAGTTTGGGTTGAGAGAAGTGAAAGATGTAGTTTCTTTGGCGTCCCGGCGTCAATCCATAAAACGCGGTTTTCAAGGCAGGGATTTCATCGAGCTTCTTTTGCAATTCATCGGGAATGCGGAGATCTGCCGTCTTTTTTAACTTCACTTTCAAGCCGGCTTTTTCCACTTCCATAGCTTCGTGAATATAGGCTTTCACGATCGGTGCGAGCTTGACAATCTCCTGAAGACTGCTGAACCGGATCTGGCGCGCCGCCTGATGCTGCCCAGGAGTAACTAAAATGTGATGGGGATCCTTCAACAGGGCGCCTTTGAAAAACATGAGCGCACAGTACTCTTTAAATCCGTGGATCAGGACGACGTTCTTCTTCTGAAGCGTGTAGCAAGGCTGAAACCACTTCAATTCTTCCGTCAACTGAAAATCAAGTACGATCGTTCTTAATTTCTCGAATTCTTCCCGCCACTTGGTTTCATGACGTAGAACGCTATCAACCTTAGGATTCGTTTTATGCATCGCTTGACGCCCCGAAATAAAGTGAGCTTAACTCCCGGGCCCATCTTTTCCAAATCAGTCTGCGCACGCCTTACCAGCGCTTCAGCTGGGTCAGCTGAATGAAGTTCCCGCAGGTGTCGTTGAGCTTGGCGATCGTCGAGCCGTGCGTATCGGTGGGCGGCATCGCGAATTCGGCCCCGGCTGCCTTGATGCGCTCGTAGTCGCTCTTGACGTCGTCGGTGAAGAAGTTCGCCGCCGGCTGGCCCTGCTGAAAAATCGCCTGCTGATACGCTTTGGCCGCGGGGTTGTCGTTCAACGCCAGCTGCAGCTCAGTGCCGTCCTTCTCCTCAGCCGAGGCCACGGTCAGCCAGCGATAGGGGCCATTACTGAAGTCGGCCTTCTTGGCGAACCCCAATACTTCCGTATAAAAGCGCAGGGCATTGTTCTGGTCATCCACATAAACGCTGGTCAATTTGATTTTCATTTTCTTTCCTCCTTTGTCAGTTTCCTTTCATGGCTGCTGATTGATTCATGTCGTCGAGGTTGCGTTCGAGAGCATCCCGGTGAACGGGAACAGAACCGGCACAACTCACCCGGCGGACGGCGAAGTGCGGCACGGCCCGTCCTCGCTCACACTCACCCCCAGCATCCGCTCCAGACCGTCAAAGAAGCGCTGCCAGCCGTATTGTGCGCCCTTATAAGCTGCCTGCTGATCGGGACGGAAGCCGGACTGCTCCATGGAAAGGCGGGTGCCGCCCTCCGCAGGAGTCAACGTCCAGAGCACAACGAAGTCGAGTCCCATCGAACTCCAGCGATAGGAGAGTCGCTTTAAGTGGTCGACGATCAGGACTTCACAGTCGACGACACCATTCCAGCTCCGCACGGGTTCGGCGCGGAATTGGAACTTCCGTCCAACCACCGGTTCGAAATCGTTTTTCATGAGCCATTGCGCGATGAGCGGATTCTCGGTGAGCGCGCGCCACAGCTTTTCTGGCGGGTGAGGGAATACTCTTTCGACCAGAAGGGTACGCGTAGTTTCTGCTGTGCTGCCCATTTATTTCTATTCCATCCTTTCCAGAAGCGCTTCGAGGCGGTCAAAGCGTTCGCGCCAGAAGGCACCATAAAGGGTCATCCAGTCGACTAAGGGCGCCAGCGCCTGGGGCTGGGCGCTGTAGTGGGTCTCGCGTCCGTCACGCCGGTGGCGAACCAGTCGCGCCCGTTTCAGAGCTGTCAGATGCTTGGAAACGGCCGGTTGCGAAACGCCGGCGCGGTCCGTCAAGGCGTGGACGGTCTGTTCCCCGTCGCGGGCCAGGCGCTCGAAAATCGCTCGACGGGTCGGGTCGGCGAGAGCTTTGAAAACGTCATTCGCAACCGCTGGCATAGCCAAACCATAACTCTACAGTTATGGATTCGTCAAGTCTTTTTTTTGGTGGGAACAGCGAAGTTTTTGAAATCGCACCATCAGGAGAGTCAGGCGCCAGTTTTGTCTGCGAGCTGGGCCCGTATTCGCTGCCGCAAGGTCAGCGCCCTCGGCCGTCCCGCATAAGCGGGAAGCAAAGGGTGACCCCGGAGGGCTCGAACTCCGATTCCGGAACGCTATTGAAAACAGGCAAGTTACTGAAAACTATCGTCGCTCGAAAATCGAAAAACGCACGCTGCCCGCGTCTCAGGTACGCGTTGAGTACGCGGAATTCATAGCGACCAGTCTCCATATTTCAACCGTTGTTGTGCAACGTAACGTGGACGGTTCGTTAACCCGACTATGAGGGCAGTTGCCCCAGTTGCAAATTGTGCTCTCGCACCAATGCCAACCCCTCCGTACTCCTTCGCCGAAAACTCTAAGTTTGCGCAGATGTCTTTTATTTTTTGATCTTCAAATGACGCATGAACATTGTGGGCGAACTCATTGCGTATTTTCCGTAGCCTTTCGCAGTCTCGGTACTCTGATTCCGACATTATGCCAAGAGCGAGCGCTGCCAGTGCTCGCGCAGAAAGAGTTCCAAGAGGCGCATTAAAACCCTGCAGCAAACGCTTTGTCTCCGCGTGATCCAAAAGGAATGCGAGAATGGATCGCTCCAGGAGGTCCTCGATCATCGCAGTAGAGATGAGGGCGAGGCCACGTTCGGATTCTTTGTTCGAAGCCTCTAGAAATTCTCCAAATTCTCGCAGATGGGGAGGGAATGGGCGCTTGGCCGTCATGCCGGTAAGTGTACATTCCTTGAATGGCCGACAGTAGAAAAGCCGGGCTAACGCCCGGCCTCTCTGCTAGCTCCGGTTCACCTTTACGAACCTTCCAAGCTCTCTATCGGCAATCCTGAAGGATTCGTATTTGCGTTTACGGCGGTCCGATTGCACAGGGAGCCGTTCTCATTCCTCACGCCGAAGGATCATCCACGCTTCACTTACTCTCTCATACAGTAGTTAGACCTTGTGTTATGCTGGCACCCGCTATGAAGTGCCCGCACTGCAACATTGCTATTCATTCACATCTACAGCAGGCCGCCCTCTGTCAGGAAGATGACATCCGTCTCTCTTCCGGAGGAACCTCGCATGCTGGCACCTGGAATGAGATGTGGCAGCGGTGCCCTGAATGCGGGCAAACAATCATCTGGCTTAGGCGCTTGTCCCCCGTCCATAGCGGAATAGTCGCTCCCTTCATGGCTTATCCGAAGGGGTACACAAGGCCTATCCCGCCGGAGGTTACCAAACCGTACAAGCGGGACTTTCTAGAAGCGTGCCTCGTACTCAACGATAGTCCAAAAGCCAGTGCCGCCTTGAGCCGCCGCAACGTCCAAGCGATCCTTCGAGACAAGGCCGGAACAAAGAGTAAAGATCTCTATGATCAAATCGAGGAAGTCATTAACTCCGGCAAGGTACCTTCCTACGTTTCAGACGGCCTTCACGGCGTTCGTGTGATAGGTAACTTCGCCGCACACCCGTTGAAAAGCACCAACACTGGCGAAATCATGGAGGTTGAGGACAACGAAGCGGAGTGGAATCTCGACACGCTGGAACGACTCTTCGATTTTTACTTTGTGCAGCCCTCGATCGCAGCAAAGCGCAAAGCCGAAATCAATAAGAAACTCAAAGAAGCCGGCAAACCCCAACTGCCCTAGTTCTATACATCTCGGCTGCTCCTGAAAAACTGTCAAACTGATAGTAATCGCACGAAAGTGCGGGACGCCCATTGCTTCTGCGCTCCCCTGCTCTGATGAAGGGGAGTGGAGGGCGCTGGTGCCTAAGAGGTTTTTATTTTTTTCGTCGCTGGCAAAGCAACTGAAACGGGACGTAAAACAGTGGCATGGCTTGACGACTCCCATGACGTCAAATCTGGCGATCTGCGCGCCTTCCGGCCATCGAGCCCGCTGAAGCCAAATAGCGCCGAGAACGGTGCTTGCAGTCGGAACGGTGTCTGCGGTACGCGGTGAGCATGGGACACTCCGAGTACAGGAGCGTACGCTAGCGCTTGAACCCGCGCAAAAAGGAAGTGTGGTGACCCCGGAGGGGCTCGAACCCCCAACCCTCAGTTCCGAAGACTGATGCTCTATCCAATTGAGCTACAGGGCCATCGGGAAGGACAAGTAAATCTGGGGTGGGAAACGGGAATCGAACCCGCAACCGTCGGAGCCACAGTCCGGTGCTCTACCAGTTGAGCTATTCCCACCACTCAACTCATTATAGCAACTGAGGTGTAGTAACTTGAGGTTCGTGGCGGCCGAGATTGAATCCGGTGGATACGTTTTCAGTTGAAGTCACTTCGTCGCGAGGAGGGCGAACGACCAACGACGAACGACCAACGACGAACGACCAACGACCAACGACCAATCCCTACCCGCGCCCCACGCCCACGTACTCGAATCCGAGTGCGCGCAGTCGCGTGGAATCCAGCAGGTTCTTGGTGTCGACGATGACGGGCCGTTTCAGCAAGAGCTTGATGCGGTCGAAATCGAGCGCGCGAAACTCCGGCCAGCCCGTGCCCACCACCAGTGCGTCCGAGCCTTCCGCCGCGGAATACGCTGAGTCGCAATAGCGCACCGATCCGTTGAGCCGCACCTTGGCTTCAGGAATCGCTACCGGATCATACGCCCGAACATGCGCGCCCTTTGAAACCAGAGTTTCGGCCAAGCGTACCGATGAAGACCCGGCTACGGAATTCGTGTTGGGCTTGAAGGCCAGTCCCAGAATGCCGACTTCCTTGTTCTCGACCGAGTTCAGCGCCAGGGCAATCTTGTCGACCAGCCGGTCGGCGAGGAAGTGGTTCACGTCGCGGGCGGCGCTCAGCACTTTCAACGACACTCCATTCGCCTGCGCCAGTTCAGCCAGAGCGTCCATGTCTGACTCCGCGAATACCCCGCCCATGCCCGCCCCAGGTTGCAAGCAGCGCGGAGCGATTTTCTTGTCGAGGCCGAGAGCCAGAGCCAGGTTCACGGCGTCCGCATTCACACGCTCGCACAGAGCGGCCACTTCGTTAATGAACGAAATCTTCGTCGCTACGAACGCCGTTGCGGCTTCGCGCACAAGTTCTGCCGTGCACTGATTCGTAACAATCACCGGAACGCCGCGCATCACCAGAGGATGAAAAATCTGTTTCAGCATCGCTACCGCTTCGCCAGAGGTCGATCCCAGAATCAGCCGGTCGGGCCAGTTGAAATCCTCGACCGCGCAACCGTCGGTAAAAAACATGGGCTGCGAAACGATGGTGGCCTGCAATCCCACGTCTTTGATGCTCTTTTCGAGCGCGTTCGCCGTGCCCACCGGGACTGGTGTGACAATCGTCAGGATGGGAGGCTTGGTCGCCAGCCGCGCAATCCGCATGGCCACTTCGCTCAGGTTCTCGACTTTATCTTCCGCGAGAAAAATGAGTTGTGTCTTGCGGGCAAACGATTCGATGTCAGTGGAGTAGGTCAGCCGGCCCGCCCGTACGTTGCGCCGGATAATTTCTTTCAGATTCTTTTCGAAGAACGGAACATTGCCCTGGGCCATCTCAACCATGCGCGACCGGTCGGGATGGCAACAGGTCACAGGTGTGCCAAAATCTGCGAGGCAGGCCGAAATCACTGTTCCCAGATAGCCCGAACCGTAAACTCCGATCTGCATTTTGTCCTGTCTCCCGTTCCGCACCGGAAACCCGCGTCAGATATGGCCTTTGGATCGAGATCGCGAGAAGGTTGCGCTCTTCTTTATCTACAGCCCTGGGTGCGGCTTTTCAACGCACGGGAGGGAGATGTACCTGGGGACAAGCCTATGCGGCGGTAGTAACTGGACGAACGAACGCCGGAAGTAACGAAGGAGTAACGAAATGCCGATTTCGGGAACCGGCTCGTTTTACCGCGAAAGCAGGGTCTGGCCCAGCAGTACAGCCGCCAGATCGATCCAGCAATTCTGGGCATCCTCGCGAACAAAGATCAGTCTTTCCAGCAGGATGCGGCGACTTCCCGGATAGTCGGCCCAGCGCGTCCGGGCCAGCTGCAAGGCCGTCTGCGCAGTCTGCTCGGAGCCCATTTTGGCGATGGTGAGGTGTGGAGTGTACGCCCATTCTTCCTGGAACCGCAGCGCTTCGGTATTCAACTTGCTGTGCAGTTCGCTCATGCGAGACGCCGCCCGGTCGACTCGGATGTACACCGTCGGGGTTACGGGACAGAACGTCTCCACGTTGCCCAGGGTCACCTCGAAAGGCTCCTCCTGGCCGCAGATCCGGTCGAGCACCTGCAGCGCAGAACTCTCGCTGCCGTCCAAAGGCCGCGGCGGCAGGATGGTCAAATGCGCCGCAAGATGGGGAAGGTCGGGATGCAGCTCTCGCCGAAGATTCTCCACGAACTCTCCCGCGGGATTTTTCAGATACGCAACCAGGGCGTAACGCGGCTTCGGCATACTCTTTACAAAATTATACAACTAGGTCTCGGCAACGGCCTGCGCAGGCCGGGCTGGGGCGAGTTCCTCACGTTTGCCTCCAAAGCGGCTGCGCAGAAATCGATTCATCGGCTCTGAGTACAACTCCGCTACCGCAGCGCCCAGCAAACCGGAAACCAGAATGGTAGTCACGAACAAGACCGGCACCAGACGCATCGCCTTGCCGGCTTCGAGAAACAAGCCGAAGAAGCCGAACACCACGAACATGTGCGTCAGATAAACCTCATAACTGTACTGGCCAGTTCTCAGTAACGGTCTAAGCCAACGCGGGCTTCTCCACTCCGTCTGCGCCGTTGCAGCAATGAACATGCAGGTCCCCACTCCGAGAATGGTCATGTTCAGGCCCGTCCGGCCCGGCCAACCCCTGTAAGCCTGCCACGAGAACACCAGACTGCACGCCACAATCGCCGCTCCGCCGCCGCCCAGAATCCAAAGCGTTGCGCGGGAGAAGCGAATTCGAGAGACGATCAGCGCGCTAAGACATCCCAGCGCGCAGCAGATCGATGCCGTCCAGCCGCTTCCAGGCAGTCGCTTGCTCGGATTGCATTGTGGATTCGGTCAAGGCCACGCTTCATTTTGCATCAGGAGCGACCGCAGAAGTTGCGACCGTGCTGGATAGTTTCTGGAAGACAGTTGTCCACGTTGGTCCCCGGCCCGTCGCGCGTCACGGTCAAGGACCCCGCGAAGCCAGGGCGCAAGGCCAATCGCGTCTGTCATTTATAATGGAGCAATGTCGGGGCGTAGCGCAGCCTGGTAGCGCACCTGCCTTGGGCGCAGGGGGTCGTAGGTTCAAATCCTATCGCCCCGACCAATACCTTCTTCCGCACCAGCATATCCACGAAGGCCTTCCACGATTCGGACGCACAGTTGTCGAATCCGCCTGAACGTGGTCATGTGCTCACTTGGCGGTTTCGGTTGTAGCGGTCGTTGACTGCACTGTTGCAGCTGCCGGAAGGGTTACCTGTGCAATCTTGCTGCCAGCTGCTGGCTGGGCCCGGGCGAGATCATCCAGATGAATCACCGTGGCGGCCGCTGCAAATCGCACCTCACGCCGGGGGTCGGAAAGTCTGGGTTCAATCCCTGGCGCGAGCGTGGTGTCTCCCCGCTTGGCGATGGCTTCTAACGCGGCCAGCCGCAACACCCAGTTCCGGTTCTGGCTGGTTTTCAGCAGCAATCTGCTCGTGCGCGCCTCCGGATCGGTGGCGAGGGCAGAAATCAGGGCGGCCTTCGCCGCAGTGCCGCTCTTCCGATCTTTCATGATCGTCTGCAGGGCTTCCCAGGGAATGCCGCCAAATGGGACTAAGCCGATTCCTTCGTTGAATCCCATCTCCGCCAACTGCTTCGGATCGTGGAGTACTTTCATCTCTTGAGCGATCATGCTCGAATCGTTTTTGCGCTCGCCGGTGTAGATCTCGTAGTAGGCGTCGTAGCACGCCGCGTCATTCAGCGAGCGCAAAGCATGCGCGGCCGCCATCACTACCGATAGGTTCTTGTCGTTGAGGGCTTCCTTCAGGCTGGCATCCGCTCCGGACGCGTGCATTTGGCCCAACGAGGTTGCCGCCGCCGTCCGGATCGAACTGTTCTTGTCTTTCAACGCGGTCTCCGCGAGCTCAGTGGCATGAGGGTCATCGGAGATAAGGCCCAGAGCCCGGACGGCCGCGGTCCTTTGGGCGACGCTCTTCTGCGCCAAACCTGATTCCAAAACAGACCATCCGGGGCTCGTCACCGTCTGGGCGCAACCCGCCGCCGTCAGGAGGATAAGCATGAGAAACGCTCGGCCAGCCGCTGAAATCGTCAATTTCTTTTTCAAGGTTGCGGGCATGTCTCAGTTCCTTTGGAGTGCGTCACCGCACGTCATTTCGTAATGGCAAGTGTCGGGCCAAATCTAACTCGCTGAAAAGATACAACTTCGGGGATTCGCGAGCAAATCCCGACTCGGAAATTCACGAGAGTTCGTGAGTGCGACGCTGGCTGGCTGTTGCCAAGGCGAGAGCGAGTCCGGCCTCACTTCCAGTCCAGTCACCGCGCCCTGGCTGTGGCCCGAGGCGCATATAATCGCTGCCTTATAATCAAGGGCCTCACACGTGGCTAGGCGATTGGTCCCGTCCGACATGAATCTGGATATGAGGGGTAGCGCGGAGAAAGGCTCTTGAAGTCGCGCCGCAACAGATTGTGTTGTCTCGCGCTTCGTGTGTCGACAGCACAGAAGCCCCCCCGCTTGCGAGCATTGTTCAGTTTCATTATTTCTCTGGCTCTCTTTCTGGCCGTCTCTACGCTTTCCGCTTCCGCACTCGACCCCAGCCGGCAGATCTCCCAGTATTCCCACACCGCCTGGCGGATTACCGATGGTTTCTTCAACGGAACTCCGCAAGCCATCGCCCAGACCGCCGACGGCTACTTGTGGATCGGAACCGAGGCTGGGCTGGTGCGCTTTGACGGGGTACGCTTTGTTCCGTGGACCGCCCCCAACAGTGAACATCTGCCGAGTTCACGCATCCATTCCCTGCTCGGGACCCATGACGGCAGTCTGTGGATCGGCACTTCGAGGGGCCTGGTCAAGTGGAACCATTTCGAGTTAACCAGCATTCAGGGCGGATCCTCGTTTATCGAGTCGCTCGTCGAGGGACCGCAAGGAAAGGTTTGGCTCACTACGAGTCAGGTCCGCGACCATGCCGGCCCGCTGTGCGAAGTGGCCGAAGACACGCTCCACTGCCACGGTGCCTCGGAAGGAATACCGTTCCTTTTCGCGCAGCCGCTGCTCGGCGACGCGCAGGGCAATCTCTGGTTCGGGAGTTCTCTCGGCGTCGGCCATTGGGTGCCGGGGAAGGTCGCGTCCGGCGAGGTAAAGACGTTCCCGCTGAGAGGACTTCAGGGCAACGACCTGCTTCGCGGTATCACCGCCATTGCAAGCGGTCCCGACGGTTCGATCCTGGCGGGAATGGAGCGAACGGGAGGAGGTCTCGGGCTTCAACAACTCACTCATGGCGAGTGGAAGGATTATTCACTGCCGCAACTGAATGGAGCGCAATTGAGTGTTACGGCGCTGTTGCGGGATCGCGACCAGGGACTCTGGATTGGCACTGCCAACAGCGGTGTTTACCACGTGCACGGGGACCAGGCCGAGCACTTCGGTGGCGCCGACGGGTTATCCAGCGATTCAATCCAGAGCTTCTACGAGGACCGGGAAGGCAATGTTTGGGTTGCGACCTCGAGAGGCATCGATCGTTTTCACGACACACCCGTGATCAGCTTTTCCATTCGTGAAGGCCTGACCTCAGAGGATGCGGACGCTGTGTTCGCGGCTCATGACGGCACCGTCTGGATCGGAAACCTGCAGGCACTGGATTTTCTCCGCCAGGGCAAGCTCTCCTCCATTGCGCAGCGCAATGGACTGCCGGGCAGGTTGATCACATCCTTGCTGGAGGATCACCAGCACCGGTTGTGGGTCGGCATCGATAATGGTTTAGCGGTTTACGACAACGGCAAGTTTTATCCAGTGAAGAAGCCCGATGGTAAACCGCTCGGAATCGTAACCGCCCTGATTGAAGATACTGACTACGATGTTTGGGCCGCAGTCACGCAGCCGGCACTTTATCGTATACAAAATCTTCAAGTGCAAGACGAATTCGTTCCTCCGCAAGTGCCGCGGGTCGCGTCGATGGCTGCCGACGTGAAGCAGGGCGTGTGGCTGGGATTGTCGAGTGGGGTCCTGGCACGCCTCCGTCACGGCCAGTTGGAACCGCTTCCCACACACCGTCCCGCGGATCATGCGATTCGCAATCTGCTGGTTGAACCCGACGACTCAATCTGGGGAGCGACGCAGGACGGTGCCTTTCTGTGGAAGGAAGGAAAGGAACAAATCCTCGATACCCACAACGGTCTCGGCTGCGACGACGTTTACACCCTTCTCGAAGACAACAAAGGTGTGCTCTGGCTGGATACGCAATGCGGATTCGTGGCGATCGCTCCGTCGGAGATCTACCGTTGGTGGCAACAGCCAGACATCCAGATAAAAATGAGAACCTTGGATGTGTTTGACGGTGCGCAACCGGGCCTGACCAATTTCCGCCCCGAGGGATCCAAGTCGCCGGATGGAAGGTTGTGGTTCGCCAACGAAAATGTCCTGCAGGCAATTGATCCGGAGCATCTGGATACAAACCAAGTTTCACCGCCGGTTCAGGTGGAGCAAATCGTCGCTGACCGGAAGAAATACATCCCGCGCGAGAACCTTCGCCTTCCGCCGCACACGCGAGATATTGAAATCGATTACACGGCGCTCAGCTTCGTCGCTCCTCAAAAAGTGCGCTTTCGGTACAAGCTTGAGGGCCACGATTCGGACTGGCAGGATCCGCAGAATCGCCGCCAGGCTTTCTACACCGACCTGCCACCAGGGAATTACCGCTTTCACGTGATCGCCAGCAATAATGATGGCGTTTGGAATGAGGCTGGCGCAGAAGCTGGCTTTGTCGTCCTCCCCGCGTTTTATCAAACGGCGTTGTTTCGAATTCTCTGTGTTGTAGCTGCGGCGGGAACTCTCGGTCTTTTTTATATGCTTCGCCTGCGCCGTCTGGCGTCGGCCATGCAAGCTCGCTTCGAGGAGCGGCTCGAAGTGCGGGAACGAATCGCAAGAGACCTGCACGACACGCTTCTACAGGGAATCTACAGCGCTTCCATTCATTTTGATCTGGCGAATAGCCGGCTGCAAGAGGACTCGCCGGCGAAGCCGGCAGTGGAACGTGGTCTGGATCTCATCCGGCAAGTCAGCCAGGAAGGGCGCAATGCCCTGCGCTCCCTTCGTTCGCGGCAGACCAGTTCCGAGGGACTGGAACAAGCTCTGTCCTTGCTTTCTAAGGAATTTGCTTTGCCGGAGAACATTGACTTTGTCGTGGCCACCGACGGCCAGCCTCGCGTGCTGCGGCCGTTGGTCCGGGATGAGGCTTACCTCATCGCCCGCGAGGCCGTGATTAACGCGATCCACCACGCTCAAGCTTCGAAGATTGAAGTTGAGGTATGTTATGGGTCACGCCAGTTGCGTGTCATGGTGCGAGACAACGGTTGCGGAATCGATTCCCAACTGGTGCGGACTGGCCGGGAGGGACACTGGGGTCTTCAGGGCATGCGGGAGCGGGCCGAAAAGATTGGCGGCAGACTGAACGTATTGAGCGGCGTCGACGCGGGAACAGAAATTGAACTCTCCGTACCCGGCGCGCTGGCGTTTCCAGACACCTCGGGAGGCCGGTTCTGGACCTGGTTGCCCGGGTTGTATCCCCGGAAGCGGCGAAGCAAGCCCCAAAAATCAAGTGAGGGACAACCGAAGTGAACGAACGAGAAGTGAACGAACCAGCAGTGAACGAACCGGCAAAGATTCGTGTTCTCAGCATCGACGATCACCCTCTTGTACGCGAGGGGCTCGCGGCTTTGATCAACGCTCAAGCCGATATGGGCATCGTGGGCCAGGGCGCGACCGGCCACGAGGCAATCAAGCTTTTTGGTGAGCTTCAGCCTGACGTGGCTCTCATGGACGTGCGCCTGCCTGACATGAGCGGAATCGATGCCATGATCACGATTCTGAGTGGATCCCCGCAGGCCAGAGTCATCATGGTTACTTCCTCTGAAGGTGACGTGGAAATGGAGCGCGCGCTGGCGGGCGGAGCAAAAGGCTACATACTCAAGAGCATGCCGCCCCGGGAGGTTCTCGAAGCAATCCGCAAGGTGCATGCCGGCAAAAAGGCCATCCCCCCTGAGATTGCCGCGCAACTGGCCAACCACATGAGTGACGAGACACTCACCGCGCGAGAAATCGAGGTCCTGCAGCAGGTAGCCGAAGGCAACCGCAACCGCGACATCGCTGATCGGCTGTTCATATCCGAAGGAACGGTGAAGGTCCACATCCAACACATCATGGACAAACTCGGCGCCAGCGACCGGACGCAAGCGATTACGATCGCCGTCCGGCGTGGCATCATTCGCCTCTAAGCGCGGCCAAAAGAAGCTCGGCCAAACGAAGCCCGGCCAAACGAAGCCGGGCCAACGAAGGCTGGCCAATTATCTGCAAGTCGTCCCGTCTAGGAATCCCGGAATACCACTTTAGTAGTATTCAAAAATTTCAAGTTCGGGAGATTCGCCTGAGCCCGGAGGCGGATATGTTTTGTACATGCGGTTCCTTCACCGCGGTGTGTGAGGAGAAGAAATGCAGCGGTGGTACAGGACATTTCCGCGCGGCTTGCCCGGCATCGGTCTGCTGGTCTTGCGGCTCGTGATTGGCGCGAAGCTTGTCATCGAAGCGTCCAGCTGCATGCGGGACCCGCAGGGCTTGAAGCTGGGAGTCTGGCTGCTGGCTTTGCTCGCCCTTGGAATCGGAGCTTCTTTTGTGCTGGGCTTTCTGACCCAGCTTGTAGCGGGAGTTTCAGCCCTGGCATGCGCTGCGGTCTACTTCTGGCATCCTGCCTGGGCGTCTTCCTTCCAGAACCTGCCCAGTCTCGACGCAATCGGTGTGGCGCTCGCGATTGCGCTGCTGGGGCCTGGCGCGCTCTCTCTGGACGCCTACTTCTTTGGCCGGCGTAAGATCGTCATCCCTCCTGTAGCAACGTCTTAGGCTGATCCTTGTTTCTGGAAGCCTCCCAACGACTTCGTAAGCTTTGCGAACGGGACTCGTTTCCTCTAACCGGCAGACCCCAATATCCGAAAGTAGTATTCGATGGCACCCCCGCAGTAATAGCGAAAAAACTGCTTATCGCGAGATGTGTGCGAAGCCGGGCAAGCTGCATAGTAGATCCATCAAGAACGACAACTTCAGTCACTTTGGAGAGTTTGCCATGAATTACCTGGTTTCGGATGTTGACACGGCTTCGGTTCCCGCCGGAGGGATGCACGAATTCCGCGCCGCCCACTCTGACCAGCCCGCGTCGTCAATCCTGAATACGCAAGTCTTCACGCGCTTCATGGAAGCCGACTCGGCCGCTGATCTCAGCGCCCGGCACATCAGGCAGGTGATGGATGCCGTGCCGCAGCACATGTTCATCCTCGAACCGGATGGAACTCTCTCGTTCATCAATCGCGCGGCGCGCGAATATCTTGGACCGATTGATGCCGCCACAACAACTGAGCGTCTCCGCTCGATTGTCCATCTTGAAGATGTCGACGAGCTCTTGAGTGCTTATGACGATGCCGTGACGCACGGAATCTCGGTGGAAGCCGAAGCTCGCGTCCGAAACCAGAATGGACAGTACCGCTGGTTTCTGCACCAGTTGCTTCCGCTGCACGATGAAAACGGCCAGATTGTCCGCTGGTGCGGCACGCGGATTGACATCGAGGACCACAAAGGTTCGAAAGAGCAGGCCCAGCGCGAGAATCTGGCGCTGCGGGAGGAAATCGATGCGATTGCGATGTTTGAAGAGATCGTCGGCACCTCGCCCCGTTTGCAGGCCGTGTTGGCGCGCGTCACCAAGGTTGCGCGCACCGACTCCACGGTTCTGATCACGGGCGAAACCGGTACTGGCAAAGAGTTGATTGCCCGCGCGATTCACAAGCACTCGAATCGTGCGACTCGCCCGTTTGTGAGCGTCAACTGCGCCGCGATCCCCCGTGACCTGATCGCCTCCGAACTGTTTGGGCACGAAAAGGGCGCCTTCACCGGCGCCCTGCAGCGCCGCATCGGGCGCTTCGAGCTGGCCGAAGGAGGCACGCTGTTCCTGGATGAAATCGGAGAGCTTCCTGCCGAGACCCAGGTCGCCCTGCTGCGCGTTCTGCAGGAAAGGGAATTTCAGCGCGTCGGCGGCAATCAGACGATTCGCGCCAATGTGCGGGTCATTGTGGCCACGCATCGGGACCTGCCCGCGTGCATTGAAGCCGGTACGTTTCGCGCCGATTTGTACTATCGCATCAACGTGTTTCCGCTGGAGGTTCCTGCGCTGCGCGACCGCAAGGAAGATATTCGCCTGCTGGTCGAATACTTCATCGATCGCTACGCGCACAAGACCGGAAAGCGTATCCGGAACATCGAAAAAAAGAGTCTGGACCGTCTGCAGTCCTATCGCTGGCCGGGTAACATTCGTGAATTGCAGAACGTGATCGAGCGCTCCGTGATTCTTTGCGACTCTGAGAACTTTTCGGTCGATGACAGCTGGCTGTCGACCACGCAACGCTTCAGCCGGCCGCTGGCGCAGGAGATGACCTCGCAGGAAAAAGAGCTCATCGAGGCGGCACTCGCGGAATGCAAAGGCAGGGTCTCCGGTCCCGCGGGCGCGGCTGCCAAGCTCGGCATGCCGCCCTCAACTTTGGATTCCAAGATCCGCTCTCTGAAGATCGATAAGCACCGCTTCTACACGAACTAGTCGGCTGCGCGCCAGAGCCAACCGCACGCCGTGCGATTGATAGCCGCAATATTTTTTTCGCCGTCAATGGGCAAAATCCTGATTGCAAATGACTTGCGGGCGCGGGTATCTCGTGTGGTCGGCAAAATCTTGAGGCGTAAGGGCTTACGGCTAAAATCTTCTGGAATAAGGACTTAGCTTCGGGGTTAGAGCAGTTGCCGGCGATGGAGAACTTGCGCATCTAGCGAGGTTGCGCTTTTCTGAATTCTCGGTAAAGGTCGTTCGTCACAGGATTGGGATTTCTTTCTGTGGAAGGCTGTGGAAAAGAGCAGGGTTGGAGGGCTCTGGAAAAGGTCCCGTCGATTTTCTCTTCCTGTTCCGGAACTGTGGGTGCCCCGTCCTTGCGCTTTTGGCAAGGTCGGGGCACCCTCATAGGGTTGTAGTGTACGCGAGAAGAAAAAAACCTGGGCCACCCGCCAGGGGCTGTGATACAGTCAGGCCGCCAAATTTGGGTGCGTTCCCCCGTGCCCGGAAAATCTATGGAGACGGGGGATACGACTATGCGCGTGCGTCATACCATTTCTCTGTTACGCCCTTCCACCGATTTAAACCATGCTGTTCTTCTCAACGGGTGGAAGCCACTCTTCTTCCTTGTCACGATCTTCTGTGTTTTCCTCATGCCCGCCTTAGTCGTGGCGCAGACCAAGCCCGCCGAGAAAGCGTCCGTGCCTTCAACGGCAGCGGCCATCGGCCAGTGGGCTTCCCCGGTTTACTTCTGCCCGAAAGAGCCCTGTGTGGTTGGCGGCAACGCGGTCGTCCTACACACCGGGAGCGTACTCTTCTATTACTTCCCGGTACTGCCCGGCACCTGGAACTCCCAGGCGCTGCTGCTCGATCCGTTGACCGGCGTTGTCACCGATGTAGCCCTGACCATTCCACGCGACATCTTTTGTTCCGGCGTTACGGTTCTGGCCAACGGCCAGGTCGCGGTTACGGGTGGCGTCCTAACCTCGGGGAACCACGGAGACACCTACACCACGATCTTTGATCCCCTGACCTCAGCTTGGTCCGTCGGCCAAGACATGTACTACTCCCGCTGGTATCCCAGCAGCGTTGAACTTTCAGACGGCACGGTCCTGGAAATGTCCGGAGTCGACTCGACCGGAAAGTACGTCCAGACTGTTCTGGAATCCTACAACTACACGACCGGTGCCTGGACGGTTCTGCCGACCTCGGCGAACTTGCCGAGTTCGGTTCCCTATGCCTATCCACGGCTCTCGCTGCTGCCCGGCGGGAGTGTCTTTATGTCGTCGCCAGCGCCGACTACCTACTTGTTCAATCCCGTCACGAATATCTGGTCGCCCATGGGCACCGTGAATTATGGCTTCCGGTTTTTTGCTCCTCATGTATTGTTGCCGGGGTTGGAGAAGGTGATGGTGGCCGGCGGTTCGCCGACGTATGACGACGGGGGAACAACCGCGACCAACACCGCCGAGATCATTGACACGTCGGCCCTCACCCCTGTCTGGACCTATACCGGGGCGATGACCTACCCGCGCTATAACGAAAACCTCGTTCTTCTCGCCGACGGAACCGTACTGGCGGTTGGCGGAGGAGGTGGCGGCGGGCAATTCACGAATCCCGTCTACACCGCGGAGTTGTACGATCCCACTACCGCGCAATGGTCCGTCATGGCGGCGCAGGCCATTCAGCGCACCTACCACTCGACCGCGGTTCTTCTACCCGACGGACGCGTGGTTTCCTCGGGTTCCAACAACGGCGCTCCAACCCAAATCACCTACGAGATCTACAGCCCGCCGTACTTGTTCAAGGGTGATCGGCCGGTCATCGAGTCCGCGCCTACGACTCTCACCTATGGCGCCACGTTCACCATTACCGCAAAACAAGCCGGTGGCATTGCGCGAGTCGCACTGCTTCGGCCTGGAGCCACCACCCACGCCGACGACTTCGACCAGCGCTACGTGGATCTCACATTCACCGTCGATAAGGGCATCATCCAAGCCACGGCCCCGGCGAACGGCAACGTGGCCCCGCCCGGCTATTACATGCTCGTTATCGTCAGCTCGAATGGCGTGCCTTCCGTCATGCCGTTCCTGCAACTCAGTGCCTCGACCACGAGCGCAGAAAAGCAGAAGGGAAGTGTTCCGGCACAGGCGAAGAAATAATCTCAAAGCCAGCGGGTGCCGGGGAAATGACAACCTGGGATCGCGCCTCGGAGGGATGTCCGAGGTCTCGGCAAAAGACGCGAGACCTGGGGCGCGGGTGGCCCACCCTTTCAGGTTATTTTCCTTCCCGTTACGGAACCGTGGGTGCCTCGTCCCTTCGACTCCGCTCTTTCGAAAATCCCTACCCATCGGCGAGCTCAGGGCAGGCTGTGGGCACCCTCGGGAGAACTCCTTGAAGCGGGTGAGGGGGCTACGGCTGGGTAGGGGTCCCTTCGACTGCGCTCAGGGCAGGCTCTTCGACTGCGCGCGCCAACTCGCGTTGCTCGCTGGCGTGCTTCGCTCAGGATGACAGATCGAGGGTTCCGCTTCTCGGGAGTTCCTACCCTTCGACTCCGCTCTGTCGAAAATCCCCGCCCTTCGGCAAGCTCAGGGCAGGCTATCTCGCGGCGGGTGGCACACCCTTTGATGTTTGTCGGGATCACCACGACTGAGGGTGCCCCATCCTTGCGTTCTGTGCAAGGGTGGGTGCCACGGACCTATACTCGTATAAGTTGAGATTCCTGCCACCCACCCTTTCGCACAAAACGCGAAAGGATGGGGCACCCACGGTGTAGGTAGCGCAAACAAGAAACAGTTTCAGAAGGATGGGCCACCCGGCTGGGTAGGGGTCCTTCGACTGCGCGCGCCAACTCGCGTTGCTCGCTGGCGTGCTTCGCTCAGGATGACAGATCAAGGGGTCCGCTTCTCAGGAGTTCCTACCCTTCGACTCCGCTCTGTCGAAAATCCCCGCCCTTCGACAAGCTCAGGGCAGGCTTTCTCGCGCGGATTATTAATAGACTCCGGCGCGAGAAATAGGGCACCCGGCGTCGCGTGAGGACCAAGGCCAATCCTCTACAGACAAGTGGAATCCCACCCTTCAAAGAACGAAGGGTGGGCCACCCATCCGCGTCTCCATATTGGTTTTGCTCGGGGTCTTTCCACTTACTCGACTTGTAGCCAATTGTCGGTGGGATTGAATTCCTGGATTGCGGCGGCGATCTTTGCGGTGTCGGGGCCTAAGTCGCGCTCGTAGACTACGCCGTCGCTGCTGGTCAGGAACGTCATGATGCCGGTTTGGGCGTAATCCACGGGGGTTGCGAGGATGGCGAAACCGGCGGTCATCCTGCCATTCACGATGTAGCTCTGAGCGCCGCCGGGGGCGTCGTCGCCTTGAGCGGTCAGGATGCGCAGCTTGTAGCCGTCGATGACCAGAGGTCCATCGGGAGAGAGCGTTGCGGGCGACGGTCCGGCGATTTCGCCAAGGTTCGCGAGCGGGCTGGAAACCTGCTGGTCGGAGGCGGGCCAGTAGAGGCCGTCCTGCTTGCCCGGAGTGCTGATAATGCGCTGGGCGAATTCAGGCGAATCGCCGCCGGCGGCAAAATACATTTCTTGCGCGCTGGCCAGCTCGGAGCAGGCGTCGATGGTTAACAGCTCGTTGCGGCCGATGTCGCGAGCCCGGATTTCCTCAGCGCCGGCGACAGCATCGAAGTACCAGTGGCGGGAGGCGTTCTGCGCCAGAGGCACGGGGAAAGCGAAGTTGTCTGCTCCGATGTAGAGGACGCGGCTGCCGTCGGTCATGTCGACCCAACGATTCATCTTCTCGTACTTGGACGCGAAGGTTTCTAACGCGGTTTTGTCGGCTTCTTTGTCTTTGTCTCTCGCGCTCAGCAGGACCTTGGTATCGAGGCCGAGGATTGCGGCAACGGCAGTCTCATTGCCGCTCTTGGCTGCCTTGGCCAGCGCGGCGCCAGCTTCGGCCGATGACGGAAATGTTATCTGGGTGTTTTCGGCTGATACTGAATTTCTTGTCTTGAGTCGTACAACCACCAGAGCCAAGGCGGCGAACGCCAGCACTCCGATTACAATCCGCATCCACTTCTTCGTCGTTTGGTTTGCATTCGATTTCATTTTCAATCTCCTTATGAAAGTTCTGATTTGTCTTTCTTTTATGAATGACTCATTCGGGCGATTACCGGCGGCGTCCGCCTCCGCCGCCCGAGTGGTGCTCCGCGGGCGCGTGCATTCTTGCCATATGGGGCTGGGAGCGTCGTCCTTCCATGCTTCCACGGCCGCGATTACTTTCCATGCGGTTGGCCCGGCCGTCTCCGCTCATGCGCGAATCGTTATGACCGCCATTATCCGCGGCTGCGCGCTGGACACCGCCATTGCCGCCGATCATGCCGTGATTGCCATTCTGCCCGCCGTTGGGACCACGGTCTCCCCAGGAGCTGCCGTCGGCGTGAGGCGTTCCATCTGCGCGCTGGACACCGCCATTGCCGCCGATCATGCCGTGATTGCCATTCT
>Ga0302326_10000705_pt1 | contig 88488 bp, 64 predicted proteins | sample Palsa_T0_3_FD_202264 | JGI IMG/M metagenome (GOLD analysis project Ga0302326, IMG submission 202264) | Peat permafrost microbial communities from Stordalen Mire near Abisko, Sweden - Palsa_T0_3 | ecosystem: Environmental > Terrestrial > Soil > Palsa > Peat permafrost | place: Sweden: Abisko... | reverse complement strand
TCCAGGGCGCTGGCCAGGAGCGGCCGAGGCTAGCGACCGTACTGACTGGCCCGCGATTCACGGCCTGCAACGACCGACCGCATGATCGCCTTTCTCACCCTCGAACTTCACATCGAAGCGGCGCAGTCGATCAAGGATCGGCGCCAGGTTGTGCGCAGTTTGAAAGACCGGCTGCGCACCAGCTTCAACGTTTCCGTGGCCGAGCTTGATGCCGCGGAACTCTGGAACCGCGCCACCATTGGCGTGGTCAGCATCTCAAATTCACGCGACTATCTTGATGGGCTGATGAAGAATGTGGAGCGCGCCGCCACGCGCATCGCTAACAACCACGGGGCGGAAGTTGCGGATTCGTTCGTGGAATATTATTAAAGTTGCCGTCCGTCGTCGCATTAGCCTAAGATGTCGGCGTATGACCGAACCCCCAAATAAAATAGGTCGACAGCGCTCCCTCTATATCGTTGGCCTATGGATTTGTGCCCTAGCCCCTGCCACCCTAGTGACTATTACAGTGCAGAGTTTTAAGTCAGATCTCAGATCGGGTGCCGTTCTTCTGGTCTTCGTGGTCCCTTGGGTCGGGTCATCTTTTGCTGGGCACTGGGCTATGTTCGAGCGTACTGCCGAACTACGAAAGAAGTACCCGACCAGCAGCAAGGAACTCCGCAGGAAAACGAAAGAGTTCTACGACAGCTTGCCGCGGTAAGACTAGCTAAACCTCACTGAGAAACGCGATCCGCCTAACGCGTTGTTACCTCCGTACTTATCCTTGCCTACCAAACAGCGCGACAATAGCGCTGCACCTGCCGGACTGCCGGGTCAACGCTTGCGCCCGATTTCTGTTATCCTCATGAGTTTTCCTTGAGGTGAGTTGTTGTGGAGAAGCGTGGGCTGAAATATCATCGCGGGCGAGTGGGTGAGGCGCTGCGCGAGGAGATTGAAACGCTGGTTGAAGGAGAGCTGGCTGATCCGCGGATTGGGCTGGTGAGTGTGACGGCCGTCCACATCGCCGACGATGGGCGCTCGGCGCAGGTTTGGGTGAATGTCGAAGGCGATGACGCGGATGCGGAGCAGAGCCTGGAGGGTCTGGCGGCCGCGAAAGAATATATCCGGCATGAGTTGGTGGAGCGGTTGCGGCTGAGGCGGGCTCCGGAGTTGGTGTTTCGGCTGGACCGGGCGGAGCTGGAAAAGGCGCGCGTCGAAGAATTACTGGCGCGCGCGAAAAAAAGAAACAAGACACGTAAGGAAACTGGTGGAAAAAAGGCGTAGCGACGTGCTCGAGGAAGTACTCCGGCAGATCGGACAGCATGAACGATTCGTGCTGACCTCGCATGCCCGGCCCGACGGCGACGCAGTTGGATCGGCGCTGGCGTGCTGCCAGGTGTTGCGCGCCATGGGCAAGCATGCCGACGTTGTGTTGCACGATGGCGTCCCGCGCATTTACCGGTCGCTGCCGTTCGCCGATCAGGTGGTGCAATCGAACCGAGTGATGGGCAGTTACGAGGCGGCGATTATTCTGGAGTGTGACAGCATTCACCGCACGCGCCTCGAAGGTCTGGAAGACCGGTTTCTGATCAGCATTGATCATCATGTGAGCGGGCGGCCTTTTGCTCACGTGAATTGGATTGATCCGCACGCCGTGGCGACGGCGGAAATGGTTTTTCGGCTGGCGCGCGAAGCCGGAGTGAAAGCTTCGCCCGAGATTGCGACTTGTCTTTATACGGCGCTGATGACGGACACCGGATCGTTCATGTTTCAGGGCACGAATGAGAATACGTTCTCACTGGCGCGGGAACTGGTGTTGGCCGGCGCGGACCCGGCGCATTGTGCCAGAGGAATTTATTTCGCGCACTCGGTTGGGAAGATCCGGCTGCTGGGTGAGGCCTTGCGTAGTCTGAATGTGGAAGGCCACATCGGATGTGCGTGGGTGACGCAGGAGCAGATGGAACGCTGCGGCGCAATTGACGAAGACTGCGAAGGATTGGTGAATTACGTTCTTTCGATCGGCGGAGTCGAAGTGGCGGCGTTCTTCCGGGAGTTGCCCGGCGGGCGATACCGTGTAAGCCTGCGCAGCAAAGGTAAGGTTGACGTGGCGCACGTTGCCCAGAGTTTCGGCGGCGGCGGACACGAATGCGCCAGCGGTTGCTCGGTCGATGGTCCACTCGCCGAGGCCGTGCGCCAGGTTTTGTTCCGGATTCGCCCGGAACCATCCGTACAATAGCGAAAACAATTGCAGATTTCATATTTTTGATTGCAGATTGAACAGCCGGGACCTTGCGCATTTCGCTTCTCAATCTGAAATCTGAATTCTAGAATCCGAAATTTCCCAATGACCGCTCGCACCCGTACGGATGTTTTGCTGCTTGCCGGCTTCTGTGCGTTTTTGTTTTTCTACGGTGCAGGACAGTTTGGGCTGATTGGTGCCGATGAGCCACGCTACGCGCAGATCGCGCGCGAGATGCTCGATCGCCGCGACTTCGTCACACCCGTTCTCGGCGGACATGCGTGGCTGGAGAAGCCACCGCTCTTTTACTGGCAGGCGATGCTGGCCTACTCCGTGCTCGGGGTGAGCGATGTGGCAGCGCGAGTTCCAGCAGCGATTGACGCGACGCTGCTGGTGATTGCAGTTTATTTTTTCTTTCGCCGGTTTCGGCGTGGAGTGGAAGTGGACGCCGCCCTGATTACAGCATCCTGCGCGGGAGTGATCGGTTATGCTCACGCCGCTTCCATGGACATGGCGTTGGCGGCGACTTTCTCCGTGGGGATGCTCGTGTGGTGGGCGTGGCGCGAAGGCGGGCAGCGAATCTACCTTGCGTTGTTTTACGCCTTGATGGCGCTGGGCATGCTGGCCAAGGGGCCGGTAGCGCCGTTTCTGGCGGCGGCCGTCATCGTGGTATTCACCCTGGTCACTCGCGAATTTCGTCTGGTCGGAAGAACACTGTGGTTGCCGGGGATTGTTCTGTTTTGCGCAATTGCCTTGCCCTGGTATATCGCGGTGCAGGTGCAAAACCCGCAATTCTTTCGTGAATTCATTTTGCAGCATAATTTGGAGCGCTTCTCCAGCGATCTCTATCATCACCGGCAGCCTTTTTGGTATTACCTGCCGGTCACGGCTCTCGCGCTCGTGCCGTGGACAGTTTTCGTGATCGCGGCGTTTGTCGAGTCGGTGCGAGTCTGGTGGGCGGAGCTCAAATCGGTTTCCGACGAGCCCGATCTCGAATTGCAGTTCAGAGTATTCGCCTGCTGCTGGCTAGCCGTGCCAGTGGTGTTCTTTTCGATCTCGCAGTCCAAGCTTCCTGGCTATATTCTTCCGGCGCTTCCGGCGGGCGCGGTGCTACTGGCGGAGTATCTGCGGCGGCACCTGGCGCAGACGGAAGAACAAGAAGAGCCGGTATCGAAGTGGCTAATCATATCGCACGCGCTAGTCGCGGCCGCGCCGATGGTTCCGTCGGTGCTGATCGCATATCTTGTGACGCAGCACCGGTTGCCTCCCGGGAGGCCAATGCTTATCTCGCTTTGCATTGCGGCTGCGCTTGCTGCCGCGATCACGTTCACGCTGGCCAGCCGTTTACGTTTGCGCATGCTGCGCTTCGTAACTTTGATTCCGGTGGTACTGTCGATCGCTGCGGTGTTGAAGTTGGGAGCGCTGTCGATCGACCAGACGCTCTCGACGCGTCCGCTGGCCGCGCAGTTGGCCAGCGTGGAAACGCAGCAGCTTCCGCTCGCGGTCTATGGCGTTTCCCGCGAAATGGAGTACGGGCTCACGTTTTATCGCAATCAGATGACGCTGCGGTACGAGCGCGGAGGCGTGCCGGCGGAGGAGCATCTGCTGGCGGCTCCGGCGGCGTGGAAGGTGAATGTGGCGATGAAGACGGCGGGCCGCCGCGTGTTGTACCTGGGCAACTATGCGCCGCAGGATGTGGATTATTATTGGGTGTCGGCGGCCGGCGCTGAGCCGTGAGAATGCATTCTCGATCCTGAGGCACGCATTCAAGTCGTGCGCAGGATCCGTGCTGCTGTTATGATCTGCGGCTTGTTGCCGCCGCTTGTTCGCCGCGTTTGCCTCCCGTCCGCGAACCCACTACACTCGAAATTTTGGCAGCGAGATTTGCCGCTGGATGCTGCTCCATGGCGGACGCGCGGCAGTCCATCCGGATCATCGTTTTGGAGATTGTTTCTTGGAGATTCTCGACCTCAGACATTTTTCTTCGGCGGATCTGCGTCCGCTACTCGACGACGAGATCCAGTTGTGGTCACGGCTGCTGTCATGGGATTACTCGGGCTCGGCGGAAATGATTCTGCGCTATGTGGACGCGAAAATCCTGCCCGGCTATGCTGCGGTCGATCGCGGGCGCGTGTTCGGCTATTCCTTTTTTGTGTATGAGGGCAACAAAGGAGTAATTGGCGACCTCTATGTGATCAACGGCAACCGATTGCCCAATGCCCGCGAAGTGGAATTAAAGCTGCTGACCCACGTGATCGAGACCCTGCAGCAGTCCCCGGGCATTCATCGCGTGGAGGCGCAACTGCTGGCGCACGAGGCCAACGCGGTTTCGCGGCCTTTTCTGGAGACGGGATTCCAGCGGCATCCGCGGCTGTTCATGACTTTGACGTTGGAAAGCGCTGCGACAACGAAGGTTTCAACGCATCCTGAGGTTGAAATCAGGCCTTGGGTCGACGGCGACTATCAACCTTCCGCTGCCGTCATTACCGCAGCCTATCGCGGCCATGTCGACGCGCTGATCAACGACCAGTACCACACGCTGAGCGGATCGCTGCGCTTTCTCAACAACATCGTGCGTTTTCCCGGGTGTGGCGTGTTCGATGCCGAGTCGTCGTTTGTCGCGCTGGATCGCAAGGCGAAGAATATGATCGGGCTGATCCTGTGTTCGCGCGTGCGCAGCGACGTCGGCCATGTTACGCAGGTCTGTGTGCTGCCGGAGTATCGCTCGCGCCGAATCGGCGAGTCGTTACTGGCGGCCACCGCAGGCAGTCTGCGGAAGCGAAACTTTGCCCTGCTGTCGCTGACCGTCACGGAAGCGAATGCGCGGGCGGTGGAGCTTTACCGGCGCCTGCATTACGAGTCGAAGAGGATTTTCGATGCGTTCGTGTGGGAAGGGTGAAAAGCGCTCCTAGCTATTGGCTCTCGGCTTTGTCGTGGAGGATGCTGCGGATGATTTCCGTCAAAGGTTGGTGAAGCGCAGGACTTGGGTTCAAGCCAAAAGCTAAGAGCCAATAACCAAGAGCTATCTTCGCACCAGCCACATCGCCCAGCCTGCCACGAGCACTCCGCCCAGGAACATGGCAAAACAATAGAGGCCGTAGCGCACCATCTCGCGGGTGGTCTCGCGGTGAGTAATGCCGAATACGATGGAGGCGAACAGGGCAAATACTGCCGCGGCGCTGAAATGATTGAGCGTAATCGTCATTATCTGTAACCTCGGAATCCGCAGCTTCGAAATAGGCAGCCCGGGAGTCCGCGTCCTCGCATGCCGGTTCCAGCTGATGGCTCAAGGCTGATAGCTGAAAGCTGGTTCATTGTTTCTTTCCGATGGCAATGTGATAGGCGTCGGCGACGGCGATAAAGTTCAGCAATCCGGCGACGATCATGAATTTGGTTCCGTAGTCGGCAGTGGCGAACGCAATCGCGCCCTGGCCCCAGTCCGCAGCTAACGTCACAATGTAAAGGGCTCCGGCGCCGGCATCGCCGATGAAGCCGAGCATATCGAGAATCTCGCCGCCGTTCGCCTTGTAGATACGGCCCTGCATGGCGAGGCCGAGCACGAACAGGGTCACGATCGATACGAAGAGCAGCAAGCCGCGAATCCAGCGCTTCTGGATCACGTGCCCCGCGCCCGGAATCAGCCAGCCGATGGCAGGGGCGAGCACTGACATCATGCTCACGGGCTCTGCCGGCGCCGCTTTCGTTTTTTCTGTGGTCGAATTTGCCATTCAGATGTTCACAATCTCGCGTTGAATTTTCCCGGTGACTTCGGCGGACTTGGCGCGCACCAGCACGTTGACTTCGCTGCGCACGCCGAACTCCGGCAGGTAGATGCCGGGCTCGATGGAGAAGCAGGAGTTGGGAAGAAGCTGCCGCTCGTCGTGAATCTCGAGATCGTCCATGTTCGCGCCATTGGAATGGACGTCGGTGCCGATGGAATGTCCGGTGCGATGAATAAAATAATCGCCGTAGCCAGCTTTCTGGATATGGCTGCGGGTGGCTCGGTCGACTTCCCATCCGGCAATGCGGCGACCCGAGTTGACAGCCTCGAGGGCGGTCTTCACGCCGGCATCGCGGGCGTCGCGGACGATTTCGAAAATCTGCTGCATTCGGGTTGACGGCGCCGCGCCCACAAAGCCCATCCAGGTAATGTCATAGTAGACTGCGCCGGGCATATTCTTTTTGCCCCAGACGTCGAGCAGAATCAGATCGCCTTCGCGAATGGGTACGGGATGGCTGGCGTGGGGCTCGTAGTGCGGATTGCCGGCGTTGGCGTTCACGGCTACGATCGGCGGATCGCCGGTCAGAAGATTCTCGCGGGCGAATGCTTCCATAAACCACTGCTGGATTTCATGTTCCTTGGCGCCCCCGTTGCGAACGCGCTTACCAATCTCCTTGAACGCCGCCGCCACAATGGAATCGATGCTGTCGCGGGCTGCGAAGTGCGACTGGATCTGCTCTTCGCTCCACGTAGACTCGAACTGCGCGACCAGATCGGCCGAACTGACCACGTTCTTGCCCAGGCCGCGCAGCAAGTCGATGGTGCCGCCATCGACGAGTGAAATAGTGAAGACAATGTTGTTGGGCGAGTACTGCATGGCGAGGTCGCGGTGGTTCGCCAGGATCGCCTTCAGCTTGTCGAACAATTCCTGCCAGCCGGAATACTGATGTTTTTTGCCGGGGAGGGAATCGAGGTGTCCGGCTTCAATCTTGTGCACGAGTTTTACCGGCTCGCCTTCGGCGGGAATCAGGTAAAACCAGCGGCGCGTCACCATCAGGCTCGCAGGCAGGCCGAGAACGCGGTAGGCAATGGGATCGCGATGATGGTGGTCGTAGAAGAGCCACGCGTCAATGTTGCGTTCGCGGAGGGCAGACTGGATGGCGGCGAGGTCCATGGGCAAACGTCTATTGTAAACAAGCGGCGGGATTTGGGCGAATCCGGCGCGAGGATATGGCCCGGGGATGGGTTCACGTGTGGACAGCCGCCCCGGCTGTCCGCTCGAGCGCAGCTCGACTGCCGCGCCACGAAGCTGAGGCCCAGGAGGAGCACTTCCACGACTTTTTGTTACACTGCGCCAGATGTCCGCCATTGCGCACCCCGTACCCGTCCAGCGCGGCCGCATCGAGTCGATCGATGTGGTGCGCGGGGTCATCATGATCATCATGGCCCTCGATCATGTGCGGGACTTTTTCGGTAGCTCCGGCGTGAATCCCACTGACCCGGCCACGACCACGATCCCGCTGTTCTTCACACGCTGGATTACGCATTTTTGCGCGCCTGTCTTCTTCTTGCTGACCGGCACTGGAGCTTATCTTTCGCTGCGGAAAAAATCGAAGCGCGAGCTTTCGTGGTTTCTATTCACGCGCGGTCTCTGGCTGATCTTTCTGGAGTTGGTCGTGGTCCGCTGTTTGGGCTGGCAGTTCAACTTCGACTATCATGTGCTGTTGCTGATTGTTTTGTGGGCGCTAGGCTGGGCGATGATCACGCTGTCGGTGCTGGTTTATTTGCCGGCGTGGGTGGTAGCCACGTTCGGCGTGGTGATGATCGCGAGCCACAATCTGTTCGATTCCGTGGACTCGAATAATCCGCTATGGACGATTCTGCACTCACCCAACTTTCTTTGGAACAGTCCAGGACACACGGTGTTTGTAACGTATGTCCTCATTCCGTGGGTTGGAGTTACTGCGGCGGGTTATGGGCTTGGGCAACTCTACAACTGGCCGTCGGCGCGACGCCGGGCTTTTCTGTTGCCGCTGGGCCTGGGCGTGATCGTGGCTTTCATCCTCTTGCGCGCGATTAATATCTACGGCGATCCGCAGCCGTGGTCGACGCAAAGGTCAGCGGTATTTACGGCGCTGTCATTTCTGAATACCACGAAATACCCACCGTCGCTGCTTTACCTGCTGATGACGCTGGGCCCGGCAACGCTTTTCCTGTGGGCGGTGGATGCCGGGACACCGCGCTGGCTGCGGCCCGCGATGACCGTTGGAAAAGTGCCGATGTTTTATTACCTGCTGCACGTTCCGCTCATCCATCTGATTGCCCTCGCCGTTTGCTATGCGCGCTATGGGCAGGCGCACTGGATGTTCGAATCGCCAGACCTGCGTGACTTCCCCATTACTCCGCCGCCGGGGTGGGGATACTCTTTGCCCGTCGTTTATCTGGTGTGGGTGTCTGTGGTGCTGGCGCTGTATCCGTTGTGCCGTTGGTTTGCGGGCGTGCGGCAGCGGCGGAGTGACACATGGCTGAGTTACTTCTGACGACGCGAAGCCGACGACTTGCTGCCGAGGGCTAGAATGCGCTGCCGCTCGACGGCCGGCAGGGTTTCGCACGCCGTGCGCAGCACCAGGCGCGGAGCACGTCCGCGAATCTTCATGAGATACGGCACGGTTCGCTTCGCATTGTACTTCGCGGTTTCCCGCAGCAGCCAGCCCAGACCCTTCTGCACCATGTCGTCCTGATCGGCGAGGAGGGAGTTGGAGAGCTTCACGATCTGGGGGAAGAACATTTTCGCCCGCGTTCCGCGAATCAGAGCCACGCAGGCGGCGCGCCGATGCCAGCGTTTCGGGGACCTCGCCCAGCGAAACGTATTCTTTACACGCGGCGGCTCAGCCGCGATCATCGGCGCGATCAGATTGTGCACCAGCGCATCGTGATCGGCCCAGCTGCTGATGCGCCCGAGCCACGACTCGAACATTTGAAACTCGCGATCGCCAAACTGCGCGTCCAAATTCTCGAGGAAAAATACGGCGGCAACCTTTTCTTCGAGCACGGAGCCGGAGAATAATTCGTCGGCGAGCCGCGCGAGAAAAGAAAAGTCGTGCTCCCGCAGAATTTCGCGGCGAGAGCGCCGCACCGCCCGCCGTAGATCGCCCGTGTACCAGCCGTGCGACTTGATCTCATCTTTGAAGTACCATTGCACGCCGGCGGCGTGTTCAGCGGATCCGCCGCCCTTGAGCGCGCTGCGAATCTGCCCAGCAACCTTAGCCGGCTCACCGCTGAACTGGGCCGTATGACCTGACTCCTTCGGCTTCGCGACACGCGCCATCTATTTCACCTTGGCCACTGCCTCCACTCCCTCGACTCGAATGAGGCGGTCGTAGATCCAGAGCAGCAGCGTGGTGGCAATGCCAACCGCGACCACTGACCACCATACCAGCTTCGGCTGGTGCAGTTCTTCTCCGAAGTGGTGCATCAGCCATCCGCTGAACTTGCCCGCGATGAACGATCCGATGCCGAGGGGGAGAAATGCGAACCCCATATACGTGCCCTGTTGGCCGGCAGGCGCGAGACGCGAGATGTAGTCGTAATAGCGTGGTTGCTGCACGATCTCGCCGATCGCCACCACCACCAGCGTTGCCACTGCCATCCAGACCGAGGGATGTACGATCAGAAGAATCCAGGCCAGACTCGTGATCAGCGTGCCCAGCACGATAGCGTGAAAGGCGTGCATGCGTTTGGTGAGAAAGCCGATCACCATGGTGAACGCGATGACCACGATCGGATCGGTCGCGAGAATTCGCGCCGTGTCGGCTTTGGGATCGATGTAGGTGGAAATGTAGAGCGGCAGCGCGATGAATTCCTGCCAGAAGACAACCCAGTATCCCGTGAAGATCAGCAGAAACAACATGAAGCGCGGATTGGAGAGCACGGTCAGGAAGTGTTTCCCTACCTGACGAAGACTGGCTTGCTCGCCTTCGTCGGCGCGGCGCGGCTCTTTGAAAAGCAGGAGCACGACAAAAAACATGAGAAACACGCTCAACGCCGCGATGCGAAATACGTTTTCCACGACGCCATGTTCTTGTGCCCACGAGGCGAGCAATGGTCCGGCGGTGCTGCCGACGTTGACCAGCGTGTAATAGATCGAATAGCCCACGGAGCGGACGTTTTCCTTGGAGGCACGAGCGGTGGTACCGACCACCGAAGGCTTGACCAGAGCGACCCCGAGCGCGGGCAGCATCAGGATGAATGCCACCAACGCCACCAGCGGCACGCGGTCGCGCAACGGAGCGAGCCAGGCCGAGCCGATCGACCCGAGCATGAAATAAGCGAAGGTGAGAATCAGGTAGGCGATCGAAAGGGCGCGCCGGAAGCCGAGCCGGTCCGCGAGAGCCCCGCCAATCACGGCCAGGAACCATACCCAACCGCCGAACATCCCGGTCAGGCTGCTGGCGCGTTCGACGTCAAAGTGCAGGCCTTCGTGCAGGTAGCGCGCCAGCACGGCAAACACGGCGTAGTACGAAAGCCGCTCAAAAAGTTCGCTGATATTGGCGACCCAGAACGGCCGCTCGAACCCGGTGCGGATTTCTTCGAAGCGTCGAGAGATCAAAGTTGCCCCTGTGGTTATGTGGTGCGGACACTCCTGTCCGCGACTGCCGCACAAATCAGCCCAGCCGCTCCCGTACCTGCTGCGCCGTTGTCCCGGCCACGCGGATGACTTTGTTCCGGCTGCTCTGGCCGGAGGCAATGGTAACGGAAGGTCGCGACACCTTCAAAAGTTTCGCGAAAAACTCGACGCAGGCCTGATTGCCGCGGCCCTCGATCGGAGGCGTGGTCAAGGATACCTTGAGTGCGTCGCCGAGTTCGCCGGTGATAGCGTTCTTCCGTGCGCGGGGGTGAACTTTGATGGCGAAAGTTACGGCGCCGCCCGATTCGTGAAGGGGGATCATTTTGTGTTCCTCTGCGTCCCCTGTGTCCTCTGTGGTTAAGGTTTTGTTCTCTCTCCGAAAATCGCAGTCCCGACGCGCACGCAGGTCGACCCTTCTTCGATCGCTACTTCGAAGTCGTGCGACATGCCCATGGAGAGCACGCTCATATCGACGGCAGGAAGTTTGCGTCGGGCGATGGCGTCGCGCAATTCGCGCAACTGGCGGAAGTAAGGGCGAGCGCCTTCGGGATTGTCGGCAAAAGGGGGCACAGTCATCAGCCCGTGAAACTCCAGCGCTTCGAACCCCGGGGCAGCCAGGAGCAGTTCTTCCAGCGCGCGAGAATCCGGAGCTATTCCGGTCTTTGCGGCTTCGCCGCCGACGTTGACTTCGATCAGCACGCTTAGCTTCTTTCCGGAGCTGAGCGCAGCCGCATTCAGTTTCTCGGCCAGCTTCACGGAATCCAGCGAATCCACCGCGCTGAATAATTCCGCCGCCTTGCCGGCCTTGTTGGTCTGCAAATGCCCAATCATGTGCCACCCGGCTCCCGCTAAATCGGCGAGAGCGCTCGCCTTGCCCGCAAATTCCTGAACACGATTTTCGCCGAACAGGCGCAGTCCGGAGGCGTAGGCTTCACGAATACCTTCTGGGGTATGAGTCTTGCTGACGGCCATCAGTGCGATTTCTTCTGGACGCCGTCCCGCCCGCGGCGCGGTCGCAGCAATGCGCTCGCATATGTCCGCAATGTTCTCAGCGATGGACATAAGAACCTTAACCACAGAGGACACAGAGTACACGGAGGAATTCTCTACATCCTCCGTGCACTCTGTGTCCTCTGTGGTTTATAAACTTACATCATCGCGGTGGGCGGTGCTGGTTCGTTCGGGTCGCCCGCGCTCGACAACGGCAGGAAGATCATCAGGCCGGCCAACAGAGCCATCACAACAATTCCGCTCAGATACAGCGGATGCTCGAAGATCTGTGCCGACTTGACCCGCGTGGCCCACGCCGAGGCCAGGTGCAACCACGGTTGCTGGGCGTAAGACAGTGCGATCACGCCGGCCCAGAGGAGGCCACAGATTGCCTCGCCCGCGATCAGGCCGGATGCGGTGAGAACTCCGGCATTTTCCGCTCGCGCCTGCTGGGCCGGATTCAAGCCGCGACGCCTGGCCATCCAATCTCCGAGTTCGCGGAAGACTCCGCCCAGGAAGATCGCGAAGGTCGTCTCGAATGGCAGATACATTCCCACCGCCACCAGCATGGGACTCTTCACTTGCATCATGATCAGCGCAATTCCGAAGCAGACGCCGACCACCACCAGAGGCCAAGGCATGTCGCCACCGACAATGCCGATGGCGAGAGTGGCCATCAGCCCGGCTTGAGGCGCCGAAAGTTCGCGGCTTCCGAAACCGAACGCAGTGTGCAGCAGGTAGAGCGGCCAATACATTACCAGACTCGCCACCACGACTGCGATCAGTTCCGCGCTTTGAATCTTGCTCGGTGTGCCGCCAAGGATGTAGCCGACTTTGAAGTCCTGCAACAACTCGCCCGCGACAGCTGCTGAGACACAAACTACCGCGGCTACTCCGAGCACCGTGGCGACGCCGGAAATTCCGTGAACGCCAAGGGCAACCATCAGCAGCGCGGCAATAATTAAAGTCGATAAAGTCAGACCGGAAATCGGGTTATTGGAAGAACCAATAAATCCAACCAGGTTGCCGGAAACCGTCGCGAAGATGAATCCCACCACCAGCATCACGACGGCAGCTAGTATTGCCGGCCAAATCAGGCCGGAAATGTGGATATAGAGGAAACACATCAGCACAAACATGACCGCGATCAGCCCAAACACAATTTTCGAGCTCATGTAGCGTTCAGTGCGAGAGAGCTTGGCTTGGTCGGCCGCAGTCTGGCGAAGATCGGAGAATGCCTTGCCCAGTCCCGCAGTCAGGCTGGCACGCATTTTGTAGAGTGTGTAAGCCGCACCCACCAGCATGCCGCCGACAGCGATTGGGCGCACGATAAATCGCCACACGGCTGCTGCCATGGTCGCCCAGTCGTCAGGCGTATCCGCGGGAATGTAGTGCCTAAGCTGCGGACCGAGAAAAAACATGAGCAGTGGAACCATCAGACCCCACGCCAGCACGCCCCCCGAAAACTGAAGTGCGGCCAGGCGCAGCCCGATGATGTACCCCACACCGAGGTACGCTGGGCTCACACTCGGTGCGGAAGCCATGCTGGCCCCGCCCACCCCGATTACATTTGTGCTTCCGACGGAACCCAGCCGGACCTGGCTGCGGCCGAGAGTGCCAACGCCAAAGTGAAAATCCTTGTCCGCGGCAAACAAACCAAAGCGCCCCAGCAGGTACACCACGCCACCGACACCGATATTCCAGAAGAGATATTTCGCGGCCTCCGCTCCACGCTGGCCAGCTTTGTGAATCTCCGAGGCCGCCAGCGATTCCGGAAAAGGCAACTCGGGATCTTCCACCATGCCACGGCGCACCAGCGAGATGAACAACACTCCCAGAATGCTGCCCACCATGATCAGCGCCGTTGATTTCCAGTATGCGACGCCAGGCTCGAAAGAAGGCCACGCCTTGGCAATCAGAAACGCGGGAATAGTAAAAATCGCGCCTGCCGCGACCGATTCTCCAATTGAGCCTGCGGTTCGGGCAATATTTTCTTCCAGCAGTGAGCCTTTCCATGCCCGCATGGCGGCCATGGCGATGACCGCGGCGGGATAGGTGGCCGCGATCGTGATGCCGGCGCGTAGGCCCAGGTAAGCATTGGCCGCACCGAGCACGATCGTCATGAGGAGTCCGAGCAGGATGGCCCGCAGCGTGAACTCCTTCATCTCCATGGTTTCGGGCACGTAGGGCACATGCTTCTTCTTGCCGGGGTCGCCGTTCGCGGGACTACTCATGGATGAATCCTCTTAGAGCGTGGGATAAAAGCTAATTCGGTGAAGCCATTGTTTAAAGAAGGGAACGGCGCACGTTAGCACGCGGCCTGCCCGCATGACAAGTGCACTAGGAGGTGGTACACCAGAAATTAAGAGTTCAGGGGCGGCCGCCCCGTTCCGCGATCAGCTTCATCGCCGGCTGGCTGACCCAAGTGTGACCGGGATAGCCCGGGCCGTGGAAGCGCTCGCCCCAGGAGAGCGGCGTGACGTCGCGGTACTCGTGTATGGAGTCGTCGGCGACGAAGCGCAGGCGCTTGCGCAGGGACGCGTGGGCGTTGGGGTCGGCGCCGTGATCGAGCAGAACGCGGGCGAACTCGGCGTCCTGCTGCCGGCCGCAGAGATAGGCCTGCGAGACTACGCAGCCGAACAGCGGCGTGTGCCCGCCGAAGCCGTCGGCATCGATCTCGGCTTTGGCGTTGACATTAGCGCCCTGCTCGATCAGCCAGCGCGCGATCTCGATCTCGTCGAAGTCCACGCAGATGTGCAGCAGGGTCGTGCCGGCCAGCGGCGTGCCGTGCAGCCCGAAAGAGTGGTCGGTGCTGCATCCTAGCGCGGGCGGATAGATATCTTCATGCGAAAAAGTCCGCGCGAGCAACTGCGGATCGCGGCGCAGATGGGCTTCCAGCAGATCGATGCGGCCGCGGTGCAGCGCCATCACCGGCGTGTCGGGCAAAGCGATGCCTCGTTTGGCCACGAGCTCGAGACAGCGATGTTTCTGCTTCGGACCGCGGCAATAGGTTTGCAGAAGCAAGGCTACGGGAGCGAGGCGGTCGCCGTCCTTATCGGCGAGTTCGGCGCCGAGTTCGAGCAAGAAGGCGAGACCGTCCGCATTCAGCGTTTCGCACGGCCCCAGGGCCAGGCCCGGAACGACGCACGCGCCCATGGCGTGCAGACGGCGCGCGGTTTCGAGCTGGCCTTGCAGGCACGCCCGGTCGAACGCATGCTGAAGATCTTTAGCTCCCATCTCGCGCAGCATCGCGATAATCGCGTCCTGCCCGACGTTGGCCGCGTACGACATAGGCGGACCCCAGTTGCTGTCGGCTATCCCGCGCGCGGATTCGTGCAGCAGTTGCGGATTCTTCAGCACCAACTGGCGGACCGTATCCACATCGCCGCGCCAGATCGCGTCAGTCATGCGGCAGGCGGTGACCAGACGCGGCCAATTCGGCAGACCGTAGCTGCGGGCCAGCGCGGCCTGGGCGTTTGCTAGCTTGGCAGTGGCGGGAGCGATTGGTTTGGCGTTTTTTGCCGGATGATGTTTGCGTAACTCCGCGACTGCGGCCGGATCACCCTGCCGGATGGCGCGGAGCAAGTCCTTGGCTTGATGTTTGAGTTGATCGAGGTTAGGGCGAACGGGAAAGTGACGATCGTGGAACTGCTTTGCGGGTCTGGACGACATCAGACGGACCTCCTTCGTGGTCAAGCCCGGGGTCCGCTGCGCGGGCGAAAAGGAGGTTCGTAAGAACCTGGATTCAAGAAATTCGCTCAGGTGGACTCGGTCCTCTCCGCGGACGGGCGGCGTCCTGTACGCCGAGGATAGTATAGCGCGGGAGGCAAGTTCGGGTCTGAGGCGCAGCCGATGCTCAATCTGCATTCTCGGGAATAAAATCTAAGCTGTGATCATCCCTCCTAAAAATAATCTTCGCGTTCTGGTAGCAGCGCCGCTCGCTCTGATTACCCTGACTTTGATCGTCCTGGCCCTGATCGTCTGCGGCGTGGGTTGTTCCAGTAGCAACTCCGCTGGTTCCTCTACAGGGTCCGGAGCTCCTCCGCCGCCCGCGGCTTTGGGCGGTTCCAACTACGGCTGGTATTACCTGGCTACGCCCTGCAACCGCGAGCCTTACGGCGTGGTCTACAACTACAACACGGCGACCGCGACCATTAATACGCAGTTGCAGCAAATGTACAGCAACGGCCAGCGCCGTCTGCGCATTCCAATTTTTCACGCCCGGGGCATCAACACCGGAACCGTCATGGATTCGACTGGCGGTACACTCGCTACGCAGTTCCTAACCAACCTCGCCAACCTCCTGGCGGCTGTCAAAGCGGCGGGATTTGTCGAGATTGAGGTTAGCTTTCATCCCCAGAGCAGCAATAACCCCACGCAATGGACCACCTTCAGCGACGACTATTTTCAGGAAAATTGGAGCCTGATTCAGAATCTGCGTCCGATCATCGCCGGGGCTGGTATTCCGTATCACCTCGATCTCCTGAACGAAGGCATTCCTCCGCTGGGATACGCGGCACTTTTGCAGTACGACCAAATGCTGTGGAACGATTACGTGACGGAGTTCGGCAGCAGCGACACGCTCGGCTTTTCGATCATCGCCGATGCGGCCCACGTGGGCCAGGTCAGCGCGGTGTATGGGCCGAGCGCATATGGAAATCAAGGCTCGCCACAAGTGTTCGACGTTCATATCTACGACGAAACCGGAAACAGCTTCGCAACGGCGTACAGCTCCTTGACGAGTCAGGGGTATCAAGGTGTCCCGTGGATTATCGGGGAAGCGTTTTACAATGACGCCGCCGAAGCAGCGGCGCAGCGTGCGGAAGCGAACAGCACCGGGCAGAAGGTGCTTTACCTGACGCAGTGGCCCCTCACTTCCGATGAGAGCTGCAGCACGGCGGTGAATGTAGCCCCGCCGGCGGATTTTTCGAACTACCAGGTGCAGAATTTCTGAAGTCCCGATTTGAAATTCCGGAGACAGATACCTTGGACCCGCGACCCCTTTTCGGGCCCTTCCCGGTGTAAAATTAACAACAAGCTGTGAAACGTAAACCGCTCCGTCGCACTTCGTCATTTCCCGCAATCGCAGTGAGGTGCAGTGATGAACGACTCCCCCGATACACCGTTGATTCTGGCGTACCGTTGTAGTGACTGTAGCAGCGAGGCAGGTTTCCGCTCGCGCCGGCGTACCTTAATTGAACGCTTTATCCTTCCGTTGCTTCTTCTGCGGCCAGTGCGCTGCAGTGAATGTTTCCGGCGCGACTACCGGCTGATTTTTGTGCAGGTTCGCGAGCGCCTATCGGATGGGCCAAAGTCAGAAGCATCAAGGTCAGAAGCATCAAGGTCAGAAGCATCAAAGATTATGCCGGGAATTATGCCGGGCAAACCGGTCGCGCCGGCGAAGCAGTCGACGCCGTCGAGCCGAAACGTTGCCTAGTGGCGGCGATCGCCGTTATACTGCTGATGTTGGCGCAAAGTTGATCGCGGCGCCTTGGTGCCGCGGAGTGATAAAGGAGGCCGTCTTCAGCAGTAGTGAGGACCGAATCCGGGCTAGCCAAGCCAGTGCCGCAGTAGCAGGGCATTCTATTGTTTCGAGGCAGCATGTTTCGAGGCAGCTTGTTTCGCGGCAGATTGTTTCGCGGCAGACTTCGACTGGTCTGGCACAAGTATGGGCCCGCCGAGCCGCTGGTTTCGCTGAAAGTCTCTTCTCCGTTCTTTTCCCGTCCGATTGCCGCATTTGCGGCGAACCCCAGTTGAACCTCTCTCGTCTCCCGGTCTGCCCCGACTGCCTGGCAAGCATCCATCCTGTTGGCGGCAAAGTCTGCGACATTTGCGGGGAAAGGCTGCTCTCTTCCTATGTGGATCGCGACACCGATGGCCGGAGGCGATGTCCCGTTTGCCGACGGATTGGAATCGACCGTCCTTTTAGCCGGGCCGTGGCCTATGGAAGCTATGCGGGTGGGCTGCGCGAGTTGATTCACCTGCTGAAGTACAACGGCGTGCGCCCGGCGGCCAGCGTCCTGGGACGAATGCTGGCCGAGGCTTTCACCGCGCTGGAGCCTGACTTGGAGCAGGCCCGGTTTGCGGAGGGAATGTTTGAGCGGGCCAGCGTTCTGGTAATTCCCGTCCCGCTCTACAAAAGCAAGGTACGGCAGCGTGGGTTCAATCAGGCGGAACTGGTGGCGCGAGTTGCGCTGAAGATCATTCCAGCAGGCGAGCGCCTTCAGTTTGCCCCGGGGCTTTTGCAGCGTACGCGGGACACGCAATCCCAGATCGGCTTGACCGGCAACCAGCGCCGCGAAAACCTCCGCGGAGCGTTTGTGGTGCCGCGTGCCGCGGAAGTCACTGGCCGCGACGTGATTCTGGTAGATGATGTTTACACGACCGGCACGACAGCGACCGAATGTTCTCGGGTGTTGCGCCGTGCCAGGGCGCGGCAGGTCTGGGTCGCGACCGTGGCGCGGACCATGAAGCTGGCAACCATGAAACTGGCATCTAATGGTGCTGAAAACGCCTCCGATCTGAACGACGATGAGGCTGAAGGGGACGAGGAAGTCCTGGCGAAGGCCGCGGGGAGTTAGTCGACGGTTGGGAAGGGCGCGATTTCAAGTCGTGCCGTAGCGACGGCACCAGGATTTGGGCTTAAGCCCCTGAGGGCGGAAGTTATGTCACTGGGCATGGAATACGATGCAGGATCCCGGCATGCCGCCGGCCTGTTCTTGCCGGCGGCCGCACACCGGCCGGGAGACGGCCATGCTCTGCTCGCGCCCGTGCTCGTGCTGAACGCCTCTTACGAGCCCATCAACGTCTGCGCTGCCCGCCGGGCGCTGGTGCTGGTGCTCAAGGGCGTCGCCATGACCGAGGAAGAGAACGGACACTTTCTGCACTCGGCCCGCGTGGCAATGCGGCTGCCTTCGGTGATCCGGCTGCTCGAGTATCGCCGCATTCCGCACCAGAGCCGCGCGCTCTCGCGTAAGAACATCCTGCTGCGCGATCGCAACACTTGCCAGTATTGCGCCACGGTGCTGCCCTCGAGTGAACTCACGCTCGACCACGTGATCCCGCGCTCCCGCGGAGGCTCCTCCACCTGGGAAAACCTGGTCGCCTGCTGCCATACCTGCAACCGCCGCAAAGGCAACCAAAATCCCGCCGAAGCCCGCATGAAGCTGATGCGCGAGCCCCGCGCCTTCAACCTACACACCAGCCGCCATATCATGCGGCTCATGGGACGGTCGGACGATAAGTGGAGAAAGTATTTGTTTTACTGAAGAGTTTCAAGCCTAGAAGTCCTCTATCGAGCGAAGCGAGGGATGACAACAAACCAACGCGACGCTGAGACCGTGAAACCTGCCTATTGCGGCTTCTTCTCGTCCTGCGGCTGAGCCGGGGTTTTCTCTTTTGGAATTTCCTTGCCCTCGTACAGGATTTTCACGTTCGAACCGAAGCGCTTGTAATCTTCGTACTTCACGATTTCCTTGATGTGCACGTCTTCCAGCTTGAAGTGCAGTTCGTCGTCCGCTTTGGTGTAGACCGGAAACCAGTATAGGCCGTCGATCTGCTGCCGCCAGGTGGTGAACTTGGGAAACAGATTCTCGTCGTCGCCGTGATTCTTGCGGATGTCGGGAACGGTCTTGCCATAAGTCTTCACGATCTGGAAGTCGTGGCCGTCGACCCAGACCCGTCCCTGGAAGTAGCGCTTCTTGCCCTCAATTTTCTTCGGCGCGATGTCAAATACATAACAGTGCAGCTCGTCTTCCTGCTGCTGGCCAACGTAGAGGATGTTGTATTCCGGCAGGTCTTCGGTGGTCAGCACGAACGGCAGCCGGTGACGGATGTCCTCAAAGTCTTCCTGCGACATGTAAATCTTCGACAGGCTGGACTGCGGCGCGAACACCACGTTCTCGATGCGCTTGCCCTTGTCGTCAAACATCACGTCGAAAACTTCCTTGTACTCACCATCAACGTGTTCGCCGTCGAGGGTCTGCACCTTCACATCCTGACGGTAGGTGTACTGGTCCCGCGCCTTGGCAAACTCCGTTTCTTTGGCGGCAAAGCGCGTGATGATCTCTTCAGGAGTCGCGCCTTGCGGAGGAGTATTTTCGAGCGGACCTTCCTGGGCGGCGAGTGGAAGAGACGCCAGCGTAAAAAGCGCCAGGGAAAACACAGTAGTACGAAACGCCAGTTTCATATATCTAGTTTATCGGATCAGAGCCAAGCTGTCGTAGCGACGTTGCCGGTCATGTTTTGGTAAACATGTCCGGGTAAACATGCCCTGCTCGCGTCGCGATGCTGGCAGGGGACGCGGCTGCCTCTTTACGTTTCTCTTGTCTAGCTTATCCAAGGCGACGCAGACCGCGGCGACCCTGCCCTCCGACCCCTCTCCGCTCAGTGAGGCCGAAGGGAAGGGCGCTGCAGTTCTGCCAATTATTTGGATGCCGGAATGATGAAGAGGTTGCCGCTGACGAAAAGTAGTGGCGAGTGGCTATGACGAGCGCTCGCGACTTCCTTCGAGTCGCTCAGGGTAGACTCTCCCTTGTGCAATCAATGATTGCAATGCTATCATTGCAATCATGGCTAGCATCACGATTCGCCGTTTGCCGGAAAGCACCAAGCAGCGTCTTCGCATGCGCGCGGCGCGCAACGGTCGTTCCATGGAACAGGAGGCCCGGGAACTTCTCGAAGCCGGCCTGGCCAAACAGGAGCCCGAACCGGAAAATCTAGGAGAGGCCATCCGCCGGCGTTTTGCTAGGTTGGGCGGAGTCGATCTGAAGATCCCTCCCCGCCGCAGCATGGTCCGCGACCCCGGAATTCGCTGAGGCCAAGGCGCTTCGCGATGCTCATTCTCGATACCAACGTAATCTCCGAGACCATGCTGCCTACGCCTTCGCCTCGCGTGCTGTCATGGTGGTTGGAGCAGAGCAAGAGCCGCGAACTCCACATCACCACAGTCACGGTGGCAGAAATATTATTTGGAATCGAGATCCTTCCTCGAGGAAAGCGCCACGCCAAGTTGCTGGCCGAGGCCGAAGCGATGTTCAGGGAAGACTTTGCCGGACGCATCCTGCCTTTCGACGAGGATGCCGCGCGCGCGTTTGCCCAGGTCGCTGCCGGCCGGCGCGGGAAGGGCCGACCGATGGCGGAATTCGATGCCCAGATCGCGGCGATTGCGCGCTCCCGCAGCGCTGCCCTGGCTACGCGCAACACGGCCGATTTCGAGGATTGCGGCGTCCGGTTGGTGAATCCCTGGCAGCCGTTGTAGTCCGCGTTTAGAAAGTCTGCCCGGTCCTCGGGAGCGTAGGGAGCCCAAATCTGCGCTCAGTGACACCTCCTGCTCTCGACCCGAAAAAAGATTCTGTCATCCCGACCGGAGTGGAGCGAAGCGAGCGAAGTGGAGGGACCTGCTGGTTGGGCCGACGACACCGTTGTTTCGATTCCAATATTGGTAGCCTGCTTCTCCCCCTGTTACACTCATCCGTTTGCCAAGGAGTGGCCTCATGCGCCGAATTCTTCCAGCTCTTCTCGCCTTTGCGCTCGCCCTTCCCGCCACCGCCCAGGCCAAGCATCCCTTCACCTTTGACGACATGATGAAGCTGAAGCGCGTGGGCGAGCCTGAGGTTTCGCCCGACGGCAAGTGGGTGATCTTCAGCGTGGTCGACGTCGATCTCGCAGCCAACACCAAGACGCCGCACATCTGGATCGTGCCCACGGCCGGCGGTCAGGAAAAAGAAATCATTTCCGATCAGGACGGAGACCGTCCGCGCTGGGCGCCGGATGGGAAGCGCTTCGCGTTCCTCTCGACTAAAGAAGGTGGCTCTCAGGTTTGGATCGCCGAGTTCGATGGTGCTGCCGGGACTGTCACGCGCACGTACCGGAGGTCCACAATGCCAACAGAAGCCTCGGGGGAAATATGGTCTCCTGACGGAAAGAATATTCTGTTTGTTTCCGACGTCTATCCCCAGTGCGATGACCTTCGAACCCCAAATCAATTTCGCACGTCATCTGAGGAAGTAGGATGCAACGTCGTGGCGCTGCGGCGCGCAGAGAACTCGAAGGTGAAGGCGCTGATTTTTGATCATCTGCTCTACCGCCATTGGAATGCTTATAAAGAGGGCAAACGTACCCACATCTTTGTCATACCTGCTGACATGCCCGCCGGTATCTCGCAAGGTGGTCCAGGCTCGGATTGGCATGAAGCGGCTCGCGATCTCACGCCCGGCGATTACGATGCGCCCGTATTCTCGCTCGGCGGACAGGATAACTACGCCTTCTCACCGGATGGAAAAGAGATTTGCTACGCCTCGAATCACGACAAGAATCCGGCGGCTTCCACCAACAACGATCTGTGGATCGTCCCGGTCACAGGAGGCGAAGCCAAGAACATCACCGCCGACAATCCCGCCAGCGACTCGACGCCGCTCTATTCGCCCGATGGCCGCTACATCGCCTACCGCGCCCAACAGCGTCCGGGATACGAGAGCGACCGCTTCCGGTTGATGCTGTACGACCGCAAGACGGGCGAGAAGAAGAATCTCCTTGAGAAATTCGATCGCTGGATTGGGATGTTCACGTGGGCATCCGATTCGGCGTCATTGTTCTTCGCTTCGGAAAATTCCGGATATTCGCCGATCTACCATTTGAGTGTTCGAGTGCCTGAAAAATTTAGTTGGCCTCTCGAGATTGTTCATGGATTTAATGACGACGTGACCGCGTTGCCGGCCACGAAAACGATCCTGTTCTCCCGGATGTCTCTTGCTGGGCCAAGCGAAATCTATATTGCGAGTCCAAGGTCCGGAGCTCTCTGCATCTCGGATCACTTTACTGAGGCGGGATCAGCCGATTGGTATCAAGAGCCGAAGTGTGAACCCTACTTGTCTGCCGCTCTAACCCACCTCAATGACACCGTCCTCTCACAAGTCGCCATGTCGCCGCTTGAATCCTTCTGGTTCAAGGGCGCGCACGGAGACAAGGTCGAAGGCTTCCTCGTCAAGCCGCCGAACTTTAATGCCTCGAAGAAATATCCGGTGAAGTTCCTCATTCACGGCGGGCCGCAGGGAGCCTGGGGAGACGACTGGAGCTATCGCTGGAATGCCGAGCTGTTCGCGGCGCCAACTTCAGGGCAAAGCTCAGGATACGTCGTCATCATGATCAACTTCCACGGCTCGACCGGATACGGGCAGAAGTTCATTGACGCCATCAACGGCGACTGGGGCGGCGCTCCGTTTGAAGACCTGATGAAGGGGCTCGACTACGCGGAGCAGACGTATCCGTTCGTCGACAAGACCCGCGAATGCGCGCTGGGCGCCAGCTACGGCGGATACATGATCAACTGGATCCTCGGCCACACTGACCGCTTCAGGTGTCTGGTGTCGCACGACGGCATGTTCAACGCCGAGTCGGCCTGGGGCTCGACCGAAGAACTGTGGTTCAACAACTGGGAGTTCAAAGGCACTCCCTACGACAATCGCGCGAGCTATGAGAAGTGGTCGCCGCACCAGTACGCCAAGAATTTCAAGACGCCGACGCTGGTGATTCATGGCCAGCGCGACTACCGGCTCGACGTGAGCGAGGGCTTGCAGCTTTTTACCACGCTGCAGATGGAAGGCGTCCCCTCGAAGATGCTGTATTTCCCCGACGAAGGCCACTGGGTGCTGAAGCCGCAGAATTCGCAGCTCTGGTACAAGACGGTGAACGACTGGGTGGATCAGTGGATCGGGAAGTGATGGCCGTGCGTCGCGACGGAAAGTGCCGTCATTCGAAAAGTCAGGGTTTCGGCATGTGCCGGAAGCCTTGCGTAGCGACTATGGCGATGAGCATTTGCGCCCCGTTGTAGCCTACGTGGACCAGGAAACTAGCGCCCACCGAGCCAGTGACGGCGCGCACAGTGCCGCACACCACGCCGACCACCAGAATGACCAGCATCGGTCCCCATGCCCAACCGTATTGCGGCATGTGCATCAGAGCGAAGGGAAGCGCGGTCAGAAAGATTCCCCACGCCGCTCCCCAACGCCGGGCGACCACAGGATAGAAAAAACCGCGGAAGAACAGTTCCTCCATCAGCGGCCCTACGCTGACGGCAATAATCGCGAGCAGATAGGCGTCGCGCGGGCGGTCAAAAAGATGTTCAAAGGGCGTGTCCTTCGGCATGGGCAAGATGCTTTGCAGCAAGCCGAGAGCCAGCAGCATCACGGCGCCCAGCATCAGCAGTTGCCATTGCGAACGCGGCCAGTTCCATCGTATGGCCTGCCAGAACGGCGCATGATACTTGCCCTCGACCAGCATGACCATACACGCGGCCACCGCGATGTAAATCAGAAACTGCGACACCAGCAAGAGGATGGGCTTTTGCACCACTTCGGTGAAAGACGAGTGCGGATAGAAGATCCAAAGAGCGCCAAAAATGACCAATATCTGGAGAACCAGCATGGCCACAATTGTCAGTCCAGCCAACAGCAGCACGTCCCAGCCGCTCCACACGGGATTCTCTATCGGTGGCGTCGCAATTGGAGGAGGAGTGACGCCCGCTAGCGCGAGCGGATCGAATGTAGACCGCGCCTGCGACTCCCTGTTCGCTGGCGGTTGCGGCTCAGAGCTCACCACTGCCTGCGGATCAAACTGCGGATTGTCGGAAGATGACAAAGATAACTTTCTTTTTAAGAAACCTTAAGTGGATGCTCGGCGCTCGGAACTGAGTGCTTCTTCCCGCTCCCAAAATAGCCCGCGAGCGCCTGCCCCGTATACGACTTCTTCACCCGCGCCACGGTTTCCGGCGTGCCTTGCGCCACGATGCGTCCGCCTTCTTCGCCGCCTTCGGGGCCGAGATCGATAATCCAATCGGCGTTGCGGATCACGTCCAGATTGTGTTCGATGATGATGATCGAGTTGCCCAGGTCGGTCAGCCGGTGCAGCACGTCAAGCAGTTTCTTCACGTCGTCAAAGTGCAGCCCAGTCGTCGGCTCATCGAGAAGATACAGAGTCTTGCCGGTCTGCCGCTTGCTCAACTCGCGCGCCAGCTTGATGCGCTGGGCTTCTCCGCCGGAAAGCGTAACCGCTGACTGCCCCAAATGAATATATCCCAGACCGACGTCGACCAGCGTCTGCAGCTTCTGTCTGACTTGCGGAATGTTTTCCAGAATCGGCAGGGCGTCGGAAACCGGCATTTCCAGCAGGTCGGCAATCGAGTAGCCGTTGTATTTCACCGCCAGCGTTTCGGAGTTGTAGCGCCTTCCGCCGCAGACCTCGCACAGCACGTATACATCGGGAAGGAAATTCATTTCGATGCGGCGCTGGCCTTCGCCTTGGCAGGCTTCGCAGCGTCCTCCTGAAACGTTGAAGGAAAATCTTCCCGCCTTGTAGCCGCGCTCGCGCGATTCCGGCAGCATGGCGTAGAAGTCGCGCATCTGGGTGAACATTCCGGTGTAGGTCGCGGGATTGGAACGAGGGGTGCGACCAATCGGCGACTGATCGATGCGAATGACCTTGTCGATATTCTCCGCGCCGGAAATCGCCTTGTGCTCGCCCGATTTTTCGCGCGACCGGTAAAGCTGCCGCGCCAGCGCGCGATACAGAATGTCATTCACCAGCGTCGACTTGCCTGAGCCCGAGACGCCCGTCACCACAGTCATGACGCCCAACGGAAAAGTTACATCCAAATTCTTAAGATTATTTTCTTTCGCGCCGAGGATGGTCAGCGCCGTGCCGTTCGCGTGCCGCCGCTCCGGCCGCATCGCAATCGAGGTACGGCCTGAGATGTATGCCCCGGTGAGAGAGTTTGGATCGCGCATGATTTCTTCCGGCGTGCCATGCGCGACCAGGCTGCCGCCATGCCGTCCCGCGCCGGGGCCGAGATCGACGACATAGTCCGCGCGGCGAATGGTCTCTTCATCGTGCTCCACGACCAGCACGGTGTTGCCCAGGTCGCGCAGGTTTTCGAGCGCAGTCAGCAGCCGGCCGTTGTCGCGGTGGTGCAAGCCGATCGACGGCTCGTCCAGCACATACAACACGCCGCGCAGCTTCGAGCCAATCTGCGTGGCCAGCCGGATGCGCTGTCCCTCGCCGCCCGACAAAGTCGCCGCTGAACGATCCAGCGAGATATATCCCAGCCCCACGGCGTTGAGAAACTGCAGACGTTCGACGATTTCGTGCATGACTCGACCGGCAATCGCTGCCTCGCGACCGGCCAGCTTGATGCCCTCGGCCGCAGCCAGCGAGCGCTCCACCGGCAGGGCGGTGAAGTCGGCGATCGACATGCTTTTCACTTTGACGGCCAGGCTCTCCGGCCGCAGCCGCTTGCCGTGGCATGCCGGACACTGGGTGGCCGACATGTGATCCATCAGCCAGTCGCGATAGCCTTCCGAGGTTGACTCCTCCAGATTCTGTTTCAGATATCCGAAGATGCCGTGAAACCCGGTCTTGCCACCGCGTCCGGGCTCGCCGTTCAGCAGAAAATCCTGTGTCTTCTCGGGAAACTTCTCAAAGGGAGTATTTAAATTAATGCCGTACGCGGCCGACGAAATCTGCAGCATGTGAATCAGATTCTGCGACGCCGAACCCGGTCCCAGGCCGCCATCCAGCAGCGGCTTCGACCAGTCGGTAATCACCTTCGCCGGATCGAAATCGTACTTGTTGCCGAGACCGTGGCATTCCGGGCAGGCTCCATACATACTGTTGAACGAAAACGAACGCGGCTCGAGTTGCGGTACGCTGATGCCGCAGTCGGGACACGCCAGCTTCTCGGAATAAAGCTGCTCTTCGCCGCCGACCACCGCGACCTGCACCAATCCGCCCGCCAGCTTCATCGCCAGTCCGACCGACATTTCCAGGCGATGCTCGATCCCCGGCTTCACCAGCAGACGATCGACGACGACTTCGATCGTGTGATTTTTCCGCTTGTCGAGATTGATCAAGGCCTCGTCGTCCAGACTAACGAGTTCTCCGTCAATGCGCGCCCGCGTGTAGCCGTGCTTGACCAGCGTCTCCATTTCCTTCTTGAACTCGCCCTTGCGTCCGCGGACGATGGGCGCCATTACCATGACCCGGTCTTCCGGACTGAGCGCCATCACCCGCTGGACAATCTGATCCGCCGACTGCCGGCTGATCGCCTGCCCGCACTTAGGGCAATGCGGCACTCCAATGGAAGCGAACAGTAGGCGAAGATAGTCGTAAATTTCGGTGATGGTCCCGACGGTCGAGCGCGGGCTGCGGCTGGTGGTCTTCTGCTCGATCGAGATGGACGGGCTAAGTCCATCGATTGCATCCACATCCGGGCGTTCCATCTGGTCCAGAAACTGCCGCGCGTAGGCCGACAGAGTCTCCACATAACGGCGCTGCCCCTCGGCGTAAATCGTGTCGAAGGCGAGCGACGACTTGCCCGACCCGCTCAGCCCGGTAACCACCGTCAGGGTGTTACGCGGAATCTCAACGTTGATGTTCTTGAGGTTATGCTGCCGGGCCCCGCGGACGGAAATTTTGGTAATCGCCATCATTCGCCGGGGTTCATACCCCTTCCGTAACGTCGACAGGGAAGCAGATTTGTTGGAAAGTGGGATTGCACAGCTCTACTCCGTATCTTAGTCGTCAATAGCGCGGAGCGTCAACGCAGGTAGATTTGAAAAGGCTTGCGGTTCGGAACCCTCGAAGTTCGCGCTGCGGCAATAAGTAAGGGTGGGAGAGCCACTAAAGACTCTAGATTCCTGAGGTTGGTAGATCGTGATCTCGATTGTTATGCCCGTCGTCCTTTTCATTACTGTCATCGCGTCCGTAAGCCTCGGCGTTTTCGCCGCCTATGCCGCCGTCATCTGCATCCTGAACGCGTTCGGCCACAAGTCACAACTGCAGCCGGAAACGGGCCGCCCGCGCCTGACCCTGGTTCCCACGCAACACCACGCCAGCGGCGACTAGTTCGCGGTTGGTTCAGGCGCAAATCTCAGCCGCGAGTTTCCGCAAATCACGGCAGCCCTTCGCCTTGTCCTGAATTCTGTTAGGCTTTCCAGAACAGGCGTTTTGCTACCCATGGCCCGCATTGGCCGCATTCCCGCTCGATCCTTGGCAGCGTTCGTAGCTCTTTGCCTCGCCTTGATCTCTACGTCCGCTCCTGCGGCGGAACCATCTCCTTGGCTCGAAGTCCACTCTACGCACTTCACCGTCATCACCGACGCGGGAGAAAAAAAAGGCCGCGAGGTCGCCCTGCGTTTCGAGCAGATGCGCGCCGTATTCGGCATGATGCTGGGGAAAGAGCGCCTGGCTCAAGCAGTCCCGCTGACCATCCTCGCTTTCAGCAACGACAAATCCTACTATCAGGTCGCACCCCTGATTCATGTTCCAGTGATCGCCTCGGGACAAATCAATCCTCAGGCAATCAATGTTCAGCCGGATAATGTCCGGCCCATCGACGTCTCCGGATTCTTTCTGCGCGGTGACGATCAGGATTTCATCGTGCTGAATCTTTCCGAAGACGAATCCTGGCGGTCCGTGGCGCACGACTTCGCCGCCATGCTGTTGAACTACAACTATCCTCCCGCCCAAGGATGGTTCGACGATGGCCTCGCCGAATATTTCAGCACCATTCGTGTGGACAACAAGCGGGTCGAGATGGGCAGCGACCCTGAGCTTGTTCCGAGCGCAACGAAGGATTTGGCCGGTAACCCGCAGCAAACGCCGAAGGCGAAGTCTCTCACCGAATTGCTGAACGAAGAGGCCTGGCTGCCGCTGCCCGTCCTCTTCACCATGAAGCACGATCCCTCGACGCGCAACCAGGGCACGCGCCGCACGCTCTATTACGCCGAGTCGTGGATGGTCATGCACTATCTGATCAACCAGAAAAAGTTGCCGGAAACTGGCACCTATTTCGGCCTGGTCCTGAACCAGCATGTCCCCGTGGAAGAGGCCGTCCAAAAAGCCTACGGCATGAGTTCCGTGGAGATGGAAAAGGCAGTCAAGGATTACTTCCACGCCCAGACTGGACTTTTCCTCGCCGGCGATGCCGCCCGCACAACGAATCCCGGCCCGGCTCATGCAGCAGGCGCTAACGCTCCCGGAACCGGAAGGATGATGAGCTTTCCGGTTCCCGTAGGGCCCGACGACAGCGTTATCACTACCAAATCTTTTCTTGAGGACGACGAGCGCGCTCTTTACGCTGAAGTCGAGGCTCGCATCCCCGATCGCCGCGAGGCCGGACTTCAGGAATTGCACGTCCTGGCCTCGACGCCGAACCTGGCCGACAAGAAATTCGAATCCAGGAATCAGGGGGAGAACAAAGAGGCAAAGCGGCCTGGCGAGGATCCCAACCTGCTTCCCAGCAACGCCGTCGGCAGCGCTCTCGCCCATCGCATTCTGGCCTGGGACCACATCGATCACGGGGAATTCGACGAGGCCACGACTGAGATCGCGAACGCTGCCTCGCTCAACCCCAGCGACATGTGGCTGCGTTATTACTTGTCGGTGCTGAAGTATCGCGTCGCGCAATCCAAACACGCCGAGATGCAAGGCCTGCCCAACATGATGCTCGACCTGAGGGCTGTGCTGGAGTGGTACCCGGAGTTTGCCGACGCCTACGATCTGCTGGCCCTGGCGCGCAACGCCGGAGGAGGTCCTGCTGCCGCCATGCAGGCCGAGCGCGCCGCCATTACCCTGAGTCCGCGCGACGAGTTCTATACCTACCATTTGGCGCAGATTTATGTGGCCAGTAAAAAATGGGAAGCAGCGGACATTTTGTTCGACCGCCTGAAAGCCAGTGACAATCCCCAAATCGTGGCGCTCGCCAAAGAACTTATGGAGCGGGCCGCGAACGAACGCAAATACGGCATCCCATTAAGCGCAGGCACCATGCCGCAGGCCAAACTTTCTCCGCAGAAATCGCCTTTCGATGTGTTGGAGGAAGATGCTGCCAAGCGCGCCGCAGCCGAGAAGGCGGAACAATCCGGCGGCCCTGCGGATCTGCGTCCCACCAAGTTCATCAAAGGCCACCTGATCGACGTGGACTGCTCTCCCGCTCCCGCCGCCATACTGACCGTCGATGTGGATGGGCTCGAGCTGAAACTGCGCGCTGCCGATTACAAATCCCTGCTGCTGATCGGCGCCGATGAATTCTCCTGCGCCTGGTCCGACCGCCAGGTCACGGTAAACTACAAGCCCGGTGGATCCATGAATGGCGACGTAGTCTCGCTGGAAGTGCGCTGAACTTCGCTCGTCGCTCGTCGTCGCTCGTTGAGCGTGGTTCGTCGTTCCACCGCCGCAACGGATTGCCATCCTGGCCTTATTCCGCGCGGAGCGCTTCCAATGGGTTCACCGAGGCAGCGCGGCGGGCCGGGAGGTAGCTGGCTACAAGGGCTGACGTGCCGAGCACGACGACGACCGAGGCTAGCGTAAACACGTCCCAAGCTGCGGTGCCGAAGAGTAAGTTGCTCATCAGCTTGGCTGCGGCGATAGATCCTACAAGTCCTGCAACGATTCCCACGGCGATCAGGCGCGCCGCCTGCTTCAAGATGAGCTGATACACCATGCCGCGTTGGGCTCCGAGCGCGATGCGGACGCCGATTTCGCGGGTGCGCTGGCTCACGGAGTACGCGATCACTCCGTAGAGTCCGACGACGCTGAGCAGAAGTGCGAGCGCGGCAAAGCTTCCCACCAGCCATGCTGAGGCGCGGTGCAGGTACGCCGGCGGCGAGTCGTGAATGCGCTGGTCCATGGTGGCGGCGCCGAAGGCGGCGATGCCGGGGTCGACCTGATGCATCGTTGCGGTGAGCGTCGGCAGCAGGGACTGCGCGTCGGTTGACGTGCGGGCTACGACGGAGAAAAACGGTAGCGGGTGCTGGTCGAATGGCACATAGAAAGCCGCGCGGGCGTCGGTGTCGAGCGGGCCTTCGCGAATGTCGTCGATCAGGCCGATGATTTGCATGGCCTGGTCTGCGGGCGCGCCGTCGTAGTTGATGGACATTCCTATCGGTTGTTCGCCGGAAAAATATCGTCGGGCCAGCGCGCGATTGATGAGGGCGACGCGAGGTTTGGTCGCGTCCTCGGCGGCGGTGAAGTAGCGGCCTTTGAGCAAGCGCGCTTGCAGGGTCTTGAAGTAGTCGGTGGAGACAATGCGGTACGCCACTTCGTAATGTTCGCTGTGAACAGGGCGGCCGACAACGACGAAACTGGTAGTGTAATCGCCGTCGCCGACGGGCAGCTTGTTGGTGATGGCAGTGGAACTCACGCCGGGGAGCGCGGAGATGCGATCGAGAATCTGGCGCTCGAGAGCGATCACTTGCGGATCTTTCGAGTAATTCTCTCGCGGCACGGAAAGCGCAAGTGTGGCCAGGTTGTTCGGCTGCAGTCCGGGATCGACCTGGAGCAGGCGGTAAAGGCTCTTGCCTAACAATCCGGCGCCCACTAAAAGCACCACGGCGGTTGCCAACTCAACGACCACCAGGTTGGCTCCGAATTTGTGCCAGACGGTTCCCGACGCACTGCGGCTACCTTCGGTCAGGCCGGCTCGCATTTCTTCGCGAGACATGCTCACGATCGGCGTCAAGGAAAAGATCACGACGCTGAACAATGAGACTGTCAGCGTAAAGGCCCACACACGGGGGGTCAAACCGAGTCCTTGCAGGTAGGGCATGCTGGCCAGAGTGTCGGCGGGAATGAGGCGCGTAAGCAGATGCACCGCGGCATCGGCCGCCGCCAGGCCGATCGCGGCTGCAGAGGCGGACAGCACCAATCCCTCGGTTACAAATTGACGGAGGAGGCGTCGGCGGGACGCACCGAGGGCTCCGCGGACGGCGATCTCGCGCTTGCGGCTCTGCGTGCGCACCAGCAGCAGACTCGCAACATTGACGCTGGCGATCAGCAGCAAGAGGCCGGCGCCGCCGAGCAACATCAGGATGAGGGGACGGATGTCGCCGACAATCACGTCGGGCAGCGCCACCACGTTCGCACCCTGACTGTTATTTGAATCGGGATACTGCTGTTCGAGCTGCCGCGCGATCGATGTCATGTTGGCCGCAGCCATTTGGATGGTCACACCGTCCTTCAGACGCCCAATTCCGAAGAGCCAGTGGCAACCGCGGCAGGAACTCTCGTCATGTTCGGCCGTCCAGAACTCAGCCGGTTCCGCGGGAGCGAAGTGGAAATTCCTGGGCAACACTCCGACGATCGTGTTCGGGTTTCCATCGAGCATCACGGTCTGTCCGAGAATATCCGCGCGTTTGCCGTAGCGGTTCTGCCAGGCGGAGTAACTCAGGATGACGGTGCGCGAGGCCGAAGGCTTGTCCTCGCCGCCGGCGAAGTCGCGACCCAGGATGGGAGCGACACCCAGCGTACGAAAGAATCCGGCACTGACCCGAGCGCCCGGTGCCATTTGCGCTCCGGTTGGCGTACCCAGCACGAAGCCGTTGGGATCATAGACATCGAACGAGCTAAAAACCTGGTTGAGCTTCTTGAAATCGTAGTAGTCGGGAAACGAAAGATGAAACCTCGATCCCAGGGGTGTGCTCCCAAAGACGACCAGCAGGCGCGACGGGTCGCGATAGGGCAGAGGCTTGATCAACGCCGCATCGGCGAGGGCGAAGATGCCGACGGTTGCGCCGATTCCCAATGAGAGCACCAGGATGGCGGTGACGGCGAAGCCGGGATTCTTGCGCAGCTGCCGAGTCGTATAGCGCAGGTCTTGCCAAAGCGTTTCGATGAAGGGGAGGGTGTGCCCCTCGCGATAGGCCTGCGTAGTCCTTTCGATTCCACCTAACTTGAGGAGCGCTTCGCGGCGGGCGCGTTCAGGATCCATCCCGGAGCGGAGATTGTCGGCGATATGCATCTGCAGATGCGCTTCAATCTCTTCGGCGAATTCCTGGTCCTGAAGTTTCTGCTGGGGCAGTCCCCATAGGCGTACCAACCAGGCGCGAAGCTTTCTCATAGCGTGTCCTCGTTCGGTGAGACGAAGCGCGCCAGGATGGCGGAGGCTTTCTCCCAGCGCTGAGATTCTTTCTCGACTTGCTTCCGGCCGGCGCGAGTGAGCTTGTAAAAGCGGGCCCGGCGGTTATTGTCAGAGACTCCCCATTTAGAGGCGATATATCCCTCCTGCTCAAGGCGGAGGAGCGCAGGATATAGAGTTCCGTATTGGACAATCAGCCGGTCGCCACTGATTTGCTCGATGCGGCGCGCCATGCCATATCCATGCAGCTCTCCCATGGATTCCAGCGTCTTCAGAATCATCAGAGCCAGAGTGCCCTGCCAAACGTCGTTCTCGCCCACTGTCGTCTCCTATTTAAAAACAATAGGAGGGTACCTCATGTTTATATTGGATGGCAATAGGGAAATGACGATGATAATAAAAAACCCTCCCGCTGGGACCGGGAGGGCTCTCGAATAGTTCGCAGGTTATGCGCAGAATTTTATGCGCAGAATGTCATGCGCAGAATGTCATGCGCCGACTGTTATTCGCGAATGTGAAATGCGGAGGGTTTATCCGCGAAACTTCATCCGCGAACTACGTTTGCCGCCTGGAAGCCTTTGGGGCCCTTCAGCAGATCAAACTCCACGGTCTCTCCTTCATTGAGCGTGCGGTAGCCGTTCTCCTGGATGGCAGAGAAGTGCACGAACACATCTTCCCCCGTGGAGCGCTGGATAAATCCATATCCTTTCGCCCCGTTGAACCACTTCACTGTACCTTTCTCTCTCACGGATAAAACTCCTTTCACCTCATCGCGAAGAATTATTCTCCAGCTGTCTTACGATCGTCGCCCCGGTCGTCTGAAGCCCCTTCTCAAGAAGCCGGTAGAACTTTCAGTAGCGCCAACAGATGTTGCAGAACACGACCTGCATACGCATGCGGCAGAACTGCTCCAAAAAAAGGAAAAGACTCCTCAGTCCCCGTCGCGGCATGTATCCGCTGCGTGAACTTCGGAGCCCGACATTTGGCGCGTTTCCACCACACCTGCAAAACGTTAACTAAGTGTTACTGGTCTCACCACCGGACCAATTCCCGGTGTTGAGCAACAGATAATAAGCACTATTAAAACGATTCGCAAGGGAAATTAGAAAGAAATCGAAAGGTGACTCTTGGTCAATTGAGGATAACTTTAACGCAGATAAAGAAATGCCCGGTAACCGCTCTTGAGACTGGAGTTTAGTCTTGGCGCGTCCAGATTTTGGGCTTCGGGGCTCGTCTCCGGAGTTCATTTTTGGGATTTCGTCGGGCAGTTAAGCCCTAAGAGCCGGGACCTTCGAACCGATCCGATCGCGTCGCTCTGGTACGATGGTTCATCTATTTTGGATCGTCGCTATGGCCAACCCTCCCACACCAACGCTTCCCAAGGCCGATCCCAAGGCAGATGTCCCGCAGGCTCCGACCGCAGTCTCGGGGCCACAGTCGCCGACGGCGGCCGCAGTGCCAGGGCGGACTTCAGGTCGTTCATTGTTCCGGCATTCGGTACGCTCGTCCGGGCTCGTCGTCTCCACAGTAAAGTACCTGATGCAGACCGACGTCCACACCTTCGCCTTCTCGGTCGCGGCTAACTCGATTCTGGCCTTCTTTCCTTTCGTTGTTCTGCTGATGACCCTGATTCGCCGCGTGTTTCATTCCCGCGTCATGAATGACGTGATTCTGGAACTGCTGAAGGACTACCTGCCCGCGGGTCAGGATTTCGTCATCCGCAACCTGAATGCCATGGTCAACTCCCGGCAGCGGGTGCAGTTTTTCTCGCTGGCGATTCTGCTGGTGACTTCATCGGGCGTGTTTCTGCCCCTGGAAGTGGCGCTGAACCGCATCTGGCACTTCGAGAATAATCGCTCCTACCTGGGCAATCAGTTGGTCTCGTTCGGCCTGGCCTTTGCCTGCGGCGTGCTGGCGCTGGTCTCGATCGCGCTGACCGCAGGGCCGGTCGCTTTCATGGAGTTTCTGCTCCACGGTTATGGAACGGGAGCGGCGAGGCTGGTGGGATTTCTGGCGATGAAGGTTTTCGCAATCGCGGCCAGTATCACCATCTTTTTCTTGATCTACTGGCTGCTGCCCAATGGGAAGGTTCCGGCGCGGGCGGTGCTGCCCGCGGCCATCATCATGGGTCTGCTCTCCGAGGCGCTGAAATATGCTTACATCCTGGCTCTGCCGTGGCTGAATTTTCAGGAAGTGTACGGCCCGTTCGCCCTCTCAGTCACCATGATGTTCTGGGCATTTCTTTCAGGATTGCTACTACTGGCGGGCGCCAATCTTTCAGCGGAAGAGCACCTGCAGCACTCTGCGTAGCGCCTAGATGTTCATTGCTGCCATGGATGTCGGCAGCAACGAAGTCGGCAGCAACGAAGTCGGCAGCAACGAAGTCGGCAGCAACGAAGTCGGCAGCAGCGCGAGACACCTTTAGAGGTCGCGGACAAAGAAAAGCCGCCTGCGAACGCAGACGGCTTCCTCATTCAGCATTGAATTTCCAGACGCTTGATATTTGATGGCCAGTTTTACTTCTTCGCCTCTCCGATCGAGATCAGCTCGACTTCAAAGATCAGAGTCTCGCCGGGGCCGATGTCGGCGCCGGCGCCGCGGTCGCCGTAGGCAAGATCCGGCGGGATAAACAACTGCCACTTCGATCCGACGGGCATGAGCTGCAATGCTTCGGTCCAGCCCTTGATGACTCCGCCTACTGGAAACGATGCGGGCTGGCCACGTTTATAGGAACTGTCGAATTCCTTGCCGCTGATGAGCGTTCCTTTGTAGTTGCAGGTCACGGTGTCGCTGGTCGTTGGTTTGGGCCCCGTTCCTGCAGTCAGGATCTTGTATTGCAGACCGCTGGGAAGAGTGACGACTCCTTCTTTACTTTTGTTCTCGGCTAGGAAGGCTTCGCCTTCTTTGCGGTTCGCTGCACCGGCTTCGTGCGACTTTGCTTCCTGCGCGGCGCGGACTTCGGTCTGGAGCTGGGTGAGAGCAGCTTTCACTTCATCGTCCGTCAGCAGGGTCTTGCTGCCGGCCAGGGCGTCTCTTAAGCCCCGTGAGGTGAGAGCAGGATCAACCGAGGCGCCTACGCCTTGGCGCTTGAGGTCTCCGCCGATCTTCATGCCCAGGGCGTAGCTGGCTTTTTGTTTCTGGGTGGTCAGCGTGAGAGTGGTTGCGGGCTTCGCGGTCGCCTTTTTGGCTGCGGTTGCCGACTGCGGCGTCTTTGCTGGTGCGGCGGGTTGAGTGGATGGAGCTGGCGTTGCTGCCGGAGTCTGCTGCGCCAGGGCATTGCCCAGTAGCATCATCCCGGCGGCCAATAGTTGGAGCATCGTGGTAAGCGGTTTTCGCATATAGGTCTATTGTCCCATTGAGCGGCGAGGATGGGCAAACAAACTGCCAATATGTTCCTGCAGGAACACTGTGGAAAAGCGGCGAAATCGGGGTCTGTAAGGGGCTGATTCGCGGGGAGTTCTGGAATGGGTATTTGTTTTCATGGGGTTAGGCTGTGGGAAAAATAGGGTGAAAATGCCTACTAAAGTGGACTTGACAAGCTTGATTAAGCGCATTGTACGTACAAATTTATGTGTATCACGAAGCTGGTCATCTTAGAGGCGGGGAGGAATCAAAGTCAACGATAGTTTCTATTGCATGTAGCACGTCCCCCAGCGGCTAAAGCCGGCATTCATTCGGAACGACTTAGGGCGCGGCTTGAAGCCGCGCCCTTTCACGGCATGCCCCGAACGTTTTTCAGTAGACCGTTCAGCGGTTTTCGCGAGAAATCTGATGCTGCGCCGGCGAACAGCAGGTTCCTCACCGGGCTTTCGGCCCGATTCGGAATGACAAAAGGGAATCAGGCCGCTATTGGCATTGCTTCAGAGGTTGCGGAAAAAGTCTCCGACCGAGCTAGAGGCGGACCTAGGCGCTAAAGCGCCGATTCATTCTCGATGGCTTAATGGCACGAGTGGAACTCGTGCCCTTTCCGTTCGGGATTAATCCCGAGTTTTTCCACGGCCTCTGAAGCGAATGCCTGATACGAATCACTAGGGTCGGTGCTCGGTCAGCGCGAGATCCCTTCGACTTCGTTCAGTCGAAAATCCCCATTTCTAGCGCAAAACCGCGCGAGAAATGGGGCACCCGGCTTCTTTATTTCAGGCCGTCGACTACGTAGAGGTCCGAGAGCAGGCGGAGGGTGGAGTAGGCGTAGGATTTGCCGTCTCGGCTGAGGGTGATGTTGACAATGGATTGGGCGCCGGCGGGATCGGCGGGGGAGATTTCTTTCCAGGGCTCACTGCGGCCGGTGGCGAGATCGATGCGGATGATTTTGAGGGGAACGCCGCGCTCGGCTACGAGAACGGCCTTGCCGTTGGGAGCGTAGGCGATCAGGGATTCTTCCGGGCTTAGACTGAAACCGAGTTTTTGGGGTTCTCCGGCCGCAGTTGGATAGAGCCAGAGCTGGTGAGTCTTCGATTCGCGCACGAGAATGTGCTGGCCGTCGGGTGCGACGATCGCTCCCGCTGTGCCCTCGGGAGTGAGCGGACGCGGTGTTCCACCCTGGATGTCCATGAGATACAAGCGACGGGCGTGTCCGGGTTCGGCGGCGGCGAAGATTATCGACTTGCTGTCGGGCAGCCATGCGACGTCGCTGTGATCGCGCTTGTCGTCGGTGAGTTGGCGAGGTTCGCCGACGCCGGTGGGCAGGAGCATCAACTTCGAGGGACTGCCTACCAGAGAGATCACCCATTGACCGTCGGGGGAGAGATACGCGTATCCGCCATCGCCGAGGCGAACCGCGGGTGAGCCGTCGGTCTTGCGCATGAAGACGCTGTAGTTCGAACCCTGAGCTTCGCCACTCTCCGAGAAAACAATGGTCTTACCGTCGTCAGATATACCGGTGACCAGCGACCAGTCGAACCAGGAGAGGCTGCGTTCGCGGGTTTCGCCCGGGGCGAGGGCGGAGAGAGTGATCCGGGTTTTGTCGGAAGTCAGCAGGATCAGTCCGGTGCGGCTGATGTCCTGCATGGTCAGGCCGCCGGGTGCGCGGTAGATGAGGCGTTCTTTACCGGAGAAATCCAGGGCGTAGATGGATCGAGCGGAGCCGGCGGGGACGGCGGAGAACCAGACCTCTTTGCCGTTCGGCGACCAGGCCAGGCCTTCGACGCTCGAATAAAATGAAGAACTGGCTTTGATGTTGCCGCGGGCGTCGATGATGACGACCCGTCCGTCGTCGCCGTCGACGACGTGATCGGCGATGGCTAGAAACTCTCCGCTGGGAGAGAAGCGAACATGGCTGACCCAGCCCCGTGGTTCGTAGATTACGTTGCCCACGGGAAATTCAAGATGCAGGCGCGCGACGGTGCTTTCGCGGACAACGGCCAGAGACTGGCCGTCTGGCGTCCAATCCGCCCAAAAAGCTTTGTCGACGACTTCGCGCGGTGCGCCGCCGGCGAGGGGAACACGGGCCAGAGTTCCACTCTGACCGAAGGCTGCGACGCTGATGGGATGCAGGGAGATCGCCATCTCACCTTTGGAGGAGATGGCGAGTATCTGCGAGTCGGGCAGGCCGACGGAACGGGAGTCGCTGCTGTCGAAACGGGTGGAGAAAATTTCCTGAGGCTGGCCTTCCCAGGCCGCGCCGTAGACGATGGTCTGACCATCAGGCGCGAAGCGGGCAGCCCAGATCGTGCCGTTGCGGAAGGTCACTTCGTGGAATATGGGGTTGGCCGGGGCGACGGCTCCGCGGCGAGCGAAGCGGTAGATTCCCGCCCAGGACGCGAGCAATAGAGCTGCGGCGAGTGCGGGCATCAACCATCGACGAGGGGATGGTGCGTCTGGCATGGCGCGCACGCCGCCGCGGCTGGAACTTGAAATGTCGGTCAGCGCTTCCAGGTTGAAGGCTACGTCCCGGGCCGATTGAAAGCGCTCGGCAGGATTTTTCTCCAGGCAGTGGCGGACGATGCGTTCCAGGGCTGGCGATACGTTGCGGGTCGTCTCGCTGAGGTCTGCTGGCTCTTCTTTCAGGATCGCGCTCATGGTGTCGACGGAAGAATCTCCGTGAAAGGCGCGCTTGCCGGAAAGCATTTCGTAGAGGATGGCGCCAAAAGCGAAAATGTCTGAGCGCGGGTCGGCGGGCTTGCCGCGAACTTGCTCGGGGGACATGTAGCCCACCGTGCCCATGACGATTCCGGCTTCGGTGCCCACCTGCTGCGTGGGTTCGTTGCCGGAGACGTCTGCTTCGGGTCGGGTGATCTTGGCCAGACCGAAGTCGAGAATTTTGGCGCGGCCGTCCTGGGTGATGAACAGGTTCTCCGGCTTCAGGTCGCGATGGACGATGCCTTTTTCGTGCGCGGCGGCGAGGCCGCGAGCAATTTGCTGCGCGTAATCGATGGCTTTGCGGGAGGTGAGTGCGCCGTTGCGCAGGCGGTCGCGGAGGGTCTCGCCCTCCAGCAGTTCGGAGACGACATAGGGCGCGCCACGATCTTCACCAATATCAAAGATGGAAAGTATGTTTGGATGGTTCAGTGCCGCGGTCGCTTTTGATTCCTGCGCGAAACGCTGCAGTCGTTCAGGATCGGTCGAGAACGATGCGGGGAGAATCTTGATGGCGACATCGCGGTTCAGCCGGGCATCACGGGCGCGGTAGACTTCGCCCATTCCGCCTGCGCCCAGCGCAGACTGGATTTCGTAGGGGCCGAGTTTCGTGCCAGCGGTCAGGGGCATCGGTGCGGGAATTATAGACGAGGCGGACCAGTGCCGCGAACACCGCGTCCGCCGGGTAGTGGCTTGTTTGAACTTTCAAGGGGAGCGAGGGATCTCCTGAAAATCGTGCTTTGGGAGATCCTTCCTCCGCCTGAAGGGCGGCTCCCCGTCAGGATGACGCAAGGACTGAAGAGAAGATTCGGATTGAGCCACTGCGGTCAGACGCCTTTGATCCTTTAAGCAATCTCGTATCAGCTATAAATCAAAAAATCAAAGGCCCCACCCGGTCGCGAAGAACGCGACAAGGATGGGGCACCCCGACGTCATCACCCGGACGTCATCACCCGGATGTGGTCGACCAGTCGTTACTGTTTATCGTAGAAGGACATGCCCTCGATTTTCATGCCCATCGAATCGGTGCCGCTGGCGGTGAGTGTGCGGGTCTTGCCGTCGGGAGCGATGACGATTTTGCCGGTTGTCGTCACTTTGCCGCCCTTCTTGTTGGTCAACTCGAGGGTGTGAGGGTCGATCTGCTTAAGCGATCGAGTGTCAGTCGTGGCATCGCCCGTCACCGGATAATCTTTGCCGTCGAACTTGCCGACCCATACCGAGTGAGTGGGTTTGCCTTGGGGGTCGACGCCATCGACCGTGCCTTTGAAGCTGTCGCCATCGGCCTCGTACTTAACGGTTGTGTTCTTGGGGAAACCGGCAGTTAGCTTCGACTTGGCTTCGTTGAGCTTCCAGGTGCCCAGACTTGGGTTTTGGGCGAAACACATGGTGCCGAGCAATAGCACTAGCACTGCGACCGTCAATGCGGTCTTTCTCAGGTTCATGTTGCCTCCAAAAGTAAGGTGAGAAACGGATTGCTCATTTAAGAGCAGTGCATTCTAGGGTTCGCGGGCCGAGTTTTGCAATGTGCAGGTTGATTCGGCGTGGCTCTGCAGAAATAATGCCCCGTGTCTTTAGTTTTTGTCGGCCGAGTTGCATTTCGTTTACAGATTTTACAAATTTTACAAATTCATTGATCCCCGGAGCGCGAAACGTAGTACTATCCGCACGCCAGAGAAACACCAGTCGGGAATTCCCGTTATCCTCCCCCGTTTGGCGCCAACGGAAGTTCCGTCTAATCCTTAAGGAGAAACCGTGATTCGAAGACTCAGTACATTTTTGCTCACGATCGCCGCGATCGTGTCGGGAGCGAACACCCTCTGTCAGGCCCAGCCGCAGTCCCTGTTGACGCGTCACGTGCGTGAGGTAACGGCCAACCGGCAGGTGCCTTTAGTGGGGCATCTACCTGCGAGCCAGTCCATGCGCATTGTTCTGGTTCTTCCGCACCGCAACCAAGAGGGATTAGACAACTTCCTGAAGGAAGTTTATGACCCTTCCAGTCCTATTTATCGTCATTTCCTGACCGTGGAAGAATTCACGGAACGGTTTGGCCCCACAAAGGAAGATTACGATTCCGTGATTCGCTTCGCCAAAGCCAACGGCTTTAGCGTGGTGAAGACTTCCCGCAACCGCATGAATGTGGACGTTACGGGCTCGGTAGATAGCATCGAGAAAGCTTTCCATGTAACCATGGGAATCTACCAGCACGACACGGAGAATCGGACGTTCTTCGGTCCGGACCGGGAACCCACGGCGGACCTGGCTGTCCAGCTGTGGCACATCGGCGGGCTGGACAATTATTCAACTCCGAAACCGGCGTTTTCACGTCGTGACGCGAAGGCGGCTTCGGAAGGCGATGTCCGCTCGAATGCCACGACCGGTTCTGGTCCCAGCGCCTCGTTCCTCGGCAGCGACATGAGGGCGGCATACTACATCAATGGAAACAGCGCCGCGACGCTGACCGGTGCCGGCCAGTCGCTCGGCTTGTTTGAGTTCATTGGCACGGATCTGGCTGACCTGACGACCTACTTCACGAACGTAGGCCAGGTTAATAACGTGCCCGTCACGCTACTGTCCGTCGACACGCAGAGCACGAGCTGCGTCGATAAGAGTGGCTGCGACGACACCGAACAAACCATCGACATGACTCAGGCGATTGGCATGGCTCCTGGCCTGTCGAGCCTGGTTATGTACATCGGAACCGGCGGCTTGTCGGGACAAACCCTCGACGACCCCGGCATTCTGAACGCCATGGCGACGGCGAGCCCGCTGAACGCTCAGTTGAGCTGCTCATGGTTGTGGAGGCCGACGGATAACACCACCGACGACGTCTATTTCCAGGAGTTTGCGGCGCAGGGTCAGAACTTCTTTGTCGCGGCCGGCGACGATGGGAAGTGGAGCAAGAGTGGCTTTTACTGGCCGGCGGATGATCCATACGTTGTCTCGGTTGGCGGAACGGACTTAGAAACCGCCAGCGCAGGCGGTCCCTGGGCATCGGAGACCGGTTGGGCTGATACTGGTGGCGGCGTTGGACCGGACGACTTCGCGATTCCGTCGTGGCAGGTGAGTGCGGCCGCCGGTTGCGCTCTATGCTCCCAGACCGACCGCAATGGTCCGGATGTTTCGGCCAATGCGAATTACACCTTCTATGTCTGCGCGGACCAGACGTCGTGCAGCGCTAACCTCTACGGCGGAACCAGCTTTGCGACGCCCATGTGGGCGGGCTACCTGGCCCTGGCCAATGAACAGGCTCTCGCTAACGGAGCCACTTCCACGATCGGATTCCTGAATCCCTTGATTTATGCAATCGCTGAGGGAGCGGACTACGACCTCGACTTCCACGACATTACCAGTGGAGGCAACAAGGACGCGGCGACCGTGGGCTACGATCTGTCAACCGGATGGGGCAGCCCGAACGGCAACGCCCTGATCAACGCACTTGCACCGGTGTCGGCAAGCTTCACGCTTTCCGCATCGCCAAAAACGATCGGCATTAACGTGGGTGCCTCTGGTTCCGTCAAGATCGCGACGACAATCACGGGCAGCTTCGACTCCGCAATCGCCTTGTCCGCTACTGGAGAAGGCAAAGACGTAAGCGTGGTCTTCAAACCCAGCTCCATAGCGGCGCCGGGCGCAGGCCACTCGAGCATGGAGATTGCGGTTAAGACCGGAGCTGCGAAAGGCAAGCACGTGATCACGGTAACAGCCAGTGGCGGAGGCTTGACGGAAACAGCTACCGTCACTGTCGACGTCACAAACTAACGGCGCGTGGACGAAGCGCTGTAAACCGAACGCTGTAAGCCTAACGTGGTAAACCAACAAGGAAAGGCCCGGATCACCTGATCCGGGCCTTTTTCTTTCCGTCTTCTCCAAATGATAATGATGAAGATAGTGTTCGGCTTAGTTCGACGCCGGTGGTTCGACATGGTCGATGACGAGAACCGGCATGGGAGCTTTTTGTGGTTCCAGCTTCAGGCCGAGCTGATCCTGAATAGCCGTCAAGAGGGTAGACCCAGAAGATTCTGGCGACCCAACGCTATCGGGTTTGCCTCCCATGAATTTGGGAACTTCGCCCGGCCCCGGCATCCAGCGCAGGGAAAAATCATAATTGCCCTTGAGCCCGGTTTTGTCCACAACGGTGTGGCCCAGTTGCCAGGACAATTGTTCTACCAATGTTGCCAGGGGAGTTCCCTGATCGGTGAACTCGCCTGTCCGCGTCGTGGCTCTTCCTAAGGGGCGGTCTTGGATGACCTTAATTCCGTTGGGAGAAGTGTCATCAGGTTTTGACTGCTGTAGTTTGGGACCGCCCTCCGCGATGACTAGCTCGTAGACTTGAAGGTCTTTGGTTTCGCGATGCAACGTCAGCTTGAAATGCTCCGCGAGGACTGCTTGTAGTACGAGTTGAAGCTGCTCAATTCCAATACCAAGGGCATCTTTCGGACTGTCGTCGGCTGGCGAGTCCTCCTTGATGTCGAAGGCGATTTTCTGCGAACCAGCCGCGGACTGCGGCGCGTCCGCGGCCGGCGCGTTCGGCAGCTTGATGTCGATGTCGTATTTTTCCGAGCTGACCCAATCCGGCGCTCCTGAAATCACATCTGGCTGGACTCCGTAGGCCGTTCCAATGATGCCCAGCAGAGTGGTGTTCCGGGCAGTGAACCCGTCGGGGAAAAACATTACCCCAACCGGCTCGTCCACTCCCTTCGCAGATTTATGCGGTCGAATGGAAGCGGATTTGTATGTGGGCGCAACAGCGATTACGTTGTCCATCTGCGCCTGGGCTCGGATTTGCGGAGCGTTCACCAGGCCGAACACGATCGGCAAAGCGAGGGCCAGCGCGGCGGATGTGCTGAGTAAAAGCTTTTTGCTGAAATCCAGTTTTCGTGCGAGTTGCTCGGTCATAATATTTACCATCCTTTTCTTGAGATCCGATCCTGTTACTCCTGACACGCAAGCCAGCGGAGATCCCACACAAAATTCACACACTTTGAGAATGCTTTCGGCATAGATCTGCCGTCTGCTGCCCATTTCCAACACTTGCTCATCGCAGGCGCGCTCGCGCTCCTCTACGAGCCGCGCTCCCAACCACCAGACCAGCGGGTGAAACCAGAACAGCGCTTCCACCACCATGTGGATCGCGGCCGCCAGATTGTCGCGGCGGCGCACGTGCCAGAGCTCATGCGCGAGAATCGCTTCGAGGTGGGCATCTTCGAGGTGCTCGGAAATTCCCGCGGGCCAGATGAGCACGGGTCGGGCGATGCCCACGCCGATTCCGAAGACTCCCGGTTCCAGTGAAGTTGGCGACGAAACCATTTGCATCGGCATGCGCAGGCCTGCGATGCGCTCCAGGCGGCGCAGGGCTTCGACTTCGCGGCCTTCCAGCAATGGCGCCGCTTCGCGAAGGGTCGCGGAAATTCGCCGCCAGCGCAGGCACCAGACCAGTAGCACGGTTGCGAATCCGCAAAACCAAGCGGCCAAGAGGATCGCCGGAAGAAAATGGAGAACAGTCTGCGAGGCCGACGGAGCAGCGGGAGAGATCAAAGACAGAGTCGGCTGCGTGAACGGCTGGCTGACTTCTTCCATAGCAAAGTACACTCCGGCGTTCGTTCCTGAGTAGGCGTGCGACCGTGAAAAAAGGCTGCCCAGGCTGACCAGCAGCGAGAACGGAATCAGGAATTTGATCGACGCCGCCAGCCACAGTGCGTAGCGGGCGCGGGCGTGGTTCTTTCGCAAAATCAGTGTCAGCAATCCGGCAGCGAGCGCAAACAATGTCGACTGCCACAGGTGATTGCCGAGGCCAGGTGCGAGGGATCGGATGATCTCGGACAGGTGTGCGGGCGTCATTTCGTTTTGTCCTTTCGCTCCAGGTTGCGGAGTAGCTTCTCGGCTTCCTTTACGTCCTCGAGGGTGAGTTGGCCGGACTCGATCAGGTGTGCCATGACGGGTTGCGTGCGGCCGCCGAACAGGGCCAGCAGGTCATCGACGAGTTTTCGCTGTGCGGAATCGCGGGAGACCGCAGCTTCGAAAATGTGAAAGTTTCCGACCTTTCTGACGCGGCGAACGGCCTTCTTGGTTTCCAGCCGATATACCGTGGTTTGGATAGTCGTGTAAGCGGGCCTGCTTTTCTCCGGAAAAGCTTCCTGAATCTCGCGGATGGAAGTCTGGCCGCGAGACCACAGCGTTTCCATAATTTGCAGTTCGAGCTTGGCTAATTTGGGACCGGCCATGTCGTCTCCTATCGATGTATGCATTACTACTACATATGTAGTTTGTACGTCAAGCTTTTCTTTGGAAATCTTCTGGGCTCTCTGGGCGTGCGGTTTGGAAGCGATCAGAGTTTGGGAGGCAATGTGAGACGTGGAATTCCGCGCGCGACTGCCAGGGAGTTTCGCTTTGAAATCCACAGGCCAGGTGTGACATCCGTCACAGCTTTGCCCGTTCGTGACGGTGTAGGCTGACTTGTTTCTCCGGTATTCCTCCGAGCACACGTCTAGAGTCTTGAGGTCTCCCCATGCATGGGAGAAGTTGCACGTGTCTGCTCGCGATTGCGGTCTTGATTCTGACGCCGGTATTGTTGCATGGCCAATCGGGAAGTGCTGCGCGCGATTTCGCTAGTCCGCCGCGGCTGCCGGACTTGCCACCGGCTCCGGTCCAGCCTTCGGCGCCCGACCCGCTCTGGCCTGGCGGGCCTGGAACGCCGCCGGCATTACCGCCAACTTCGCCACCAGTATCGCCCCCCCGCCGATCTCCTGTCCGATCTCCGGGAACGATCGGCTTTCCCCTGATCGCTCGCGCGGCGAGCACCATTTTTTCGGGCACGGTGATTGCCATTGTTCCTCGGCCTGCATCGTCCGAGCAGGCGATCGAAACTGTCGCTATTACTTTCCACGTTGAGAACGCGATCCGTGGCGTCACTGCGGGCGAGGACCTGAAGATCTCGCAATGGATCGGACTGTGGTCGGGCGGCCAGCGCTACCGCCTGGGGGAACGCGTGCTCCTTTTTCTCTATCCTCCGAGCAAGCTGGGACTGACCAGCAGCGTGGGCGGGGCCATGGGACGGTACACGATCGATTCGTGGGGGCGAGTCTTGCTTTCGGAACTACATGTTTCGGCATTTCGAGGGGATCCCGTTTTGGGTGGTAAGTCGCGCGTTCGTTTCAGCGACTTCGCCCTGGCGGTGCGACAGGCCCGTAAGGAGGAGTGAGTTGCGATCTGAATATCCGATTATGACCCAGAGCGAGGCGTTCGCCGCGCGCTCATTTTTCGTCAGGCTGGCCCTGGCGGCGGGAATGGTTCTCTTTGTCGCCCTGCTGTCGCGCGCCGGCGGCCCCAAGAACGTTGCGGGCACGAGCTACTTTCAAGCGAGTGCGACCGGCCAGCCGCTGGTCTGGACGCAGGGGGCGATCACTTATTACACGGATCAGGGCGACCTGAGCCCACTCTTGCCGAACGCTTCCGCCAACGATTTCGTCGCGGCCGTTTTCAGCGTATGGACTTCGGTTCCCACGGCCGCAATCACGGCTACGAGCGGCGGTGAACTCGCTGAAGACGTCAACGGCACCAATGTCTACCTCAATTCGGGCGGCACGATCACGATGCCAGCCGACATTCAGCCGACCGCAATCGGCACGCCAGTTGGCATTGTCTACGATTACGACGGCTCGGTAACTGACGCGCTACTGGGAAGCGGTGCGGGCGACTCCAGCCAGTGTTTCTTTAATGCTGTCTATGGAGGCGACGACAATTACAGCCCGCAAGGAACGTACCTGCATGCGCTCATCGTGATGAACGGCCAGTGCGCGCTAACGAATTCGCAACTGGACGACGTGGACTATCGCCTGGAAAGGGTAATCGGGAGCGTGCTGGGCATGGGATGGTCGCAGGTGAATCCTAATGTGGAGACGGGCATGCCGCCTGCAACACCCGCTGACTACGCGGGATTTCCGGTAATGCATTTCACCGATCCTGTGGATTGCGTGCCCATGACTCTCTGTTACCCCGATCCTTATCAGCTGGCCATGGATGACGTCGCCTCCTTATCGCGCTTGTATCCGATCACGGCGCAGAACCAGTCCAGCTTTCCCGGCTCACAGATATTTTCCGCGGTCACGGCGCGCATCTACGGATCAGTGTGGTTCACCGACGCGAACGGAAATGAGACGCAGCCGATGCAGGGGGTCAACGTGGTGGCGCGCTGGATCGATTCCTCAACCGGGTTGCCGTCGGGCCAATATGTCGATTCAGCGGTTTCCGGTTTTCTGTTCACGGGTGATGCGGGTAATCCCATCACCGGCTTTGACGACGCGCTAGGAGAGGCCCTGTCCGAATGGGGCTCGACCAGCTCTACTGTTGAAGGCTTCTACGACCTGGCTGGATTGCAACCGCCCAACGGCAACAGCGCGCAATATCAGTTGACTGTGGAAGGGCTCGATCCAACGTGGTCGTACGGAGTCGGACCGTACTCGCCCGGGCCGGTCGCGCCTTCGGGAGTGGCACAGCCCATCACGGTGACGGTCACCGTGGGCAATGAGGTTGAGCAAGACATTCTCATGGGCGGCAGTACGCAGCCCATGCCCCCGAGTGCGTCTACCTGGACTGCCCCGGCAGCGGTGCCGCTCGCGGGAAGCTGGGAGGCGTTGCTGAGCGGTTATGGAGACATGCCATATTTCCTTCTCGCGGCCCAAGCCAATCGCACGCTGTCGGTGGCCGTGACCGCCCTTGGGGAAACGGGTGCAAGTGAGGTGAAGGCCCAGCCCGTGATCGGCATGTGGGCGGCGTCCGATCCGGTAGGCACCGCGCCTCCGGCTTTTACGTCTTCTCCGTTCAATCAGATTGTCTATGGGATGACCCGGCTGGATGCACAGGTCTCAACCTCGAGCAATTTCCTGATCGGGGTTTCGGATGTGCGGGGGGATGGCCGGCCTGACTACGTTTATGACGCGTATGTTCTCTACGCTGATTCCGTATCGCCGGCGCGGGTCAGTGTGACTGGCGGCGCGGTGACTGTCGCAGGCACTGGCTTTTATACCGGACTCACGGCCGCCGTGGGCAACACTACGACGACCCCACTCGCGGTCAGCGCCGGGCAGATGATACTGGCCGCTCCTCCTTTCAGCGACGGGCCACAGAACATTGCCATCAGCGATCCGGTCAGCGGCGGCTCGTCCGTTATGACCGCCGTATTGACGTACGGAGCAGCTGCCAGCGACACTCTGATTCTGCTGCGCGGGCTCAATCCCTCCACTGCCATAGGCACGCAGGCTGCGAACCCGGTCAGCGTGCGCGTGCTGGCATCGGATGGTATTACGCCGGTCAGCGGCGCAACCATCGGATGGACTGCGGGCAATGGTGTGCAGCTTTCAGTCTGTGGTGGAGTGTCGTCGTGCTCGGTCGTCACCGACCAGAGTGGGGATGCCGCAACGTGGCTCACACCCACGGCGGTTGGCGTAACGACGATCACCGCGACGCTCGCCCCGGGTGTTTATAGTCCAACGCAATCGGTGAGCGCGACGCTCAATGCCACGGAGTCGGCGTCGGACATTGGGGTGCTTACGCCGAACCTTTATATCGCTCAGGGCGCCACTGTCAGCCTCCCGCTCACGGCGCGTGTCATGAGCAATGGAGTCGCTCAAAACGGCGTCACTGTGAATTTCAATGTGGTCAACGGATCGGGAACACTCAGCGCGGCCAGCGCGGCAACCAGTTCCAGCGGCTACGCCACCGTTACCTTGACGCTCACGCAGATCGCGGCGTATGTCCAGGTGGTCGCTTGCTTGGCTCCGGCAAACGCTCCTTGCCAGACCTTTTATGAGTATCCGGTGGCGCTTGCTCAACAGAATTTGCAACCTGTGTCGGGAGGAGTGCAGGTGTCGACAGGGCAGGCATTTCAGCCGGTCGTGGTGCAGGTTACGGATTCCGCGTCACCGCCTGATCCGGTGATCGCCGCCAGCGTGGCGTTTCAAACTACCGTGCTGCGGCCCGGTGGAACAACATCCACGGGTAGTGGCGGCGAAACCAACCCAGGCAATTCGGCGATACCGGTGATTCTGCAGGTAAGCCAGAGTAACGCGATCAGCGACTCGAACGGACTCGCGAGCCTTGTGCCGTCGGACGGAGGGTTCAGCGCCCCGGTGGAAGTTGACGTCGCGATTACGGCGGGGACCAGTGCATGGATCAGCGATCCCCTGCAGGTGCTGGCTGCTTTTGCCAGTGGGAGTAGTGCGGGCGGGAAACTACCGTCGACTGGGCCGCTTCCGGTGGGGATTCGCCGACCGGTTGAGATCGACAAGGAGTGAAGAACCGGATCGCGCGATCAGCCGTTGCAGCGGCCGAAGCGACGGTAGATTTTCTCGGAGCGCCAGATGCCTGTGACGGAGTCACTTGGCTTCGCCTTCGCAGGACAGCCGAAGGCTGCCGTCCCCACATGTGCTGTCCCCCCGCATGAGCAGACGGTCCGCGGCCGCGCTACTTCACGGTGACGGTCAGCAACTGGGCTCCGCTTACTACATAGTCCAGCGGTGGGGTTGCAGTTTCGTCGACGCTGGATTCTCCGTTGACGATCATCTCCTGATTGCCGCGCATGCCGTCCATCACGTTCATGATCGATATCGGAAGCGTCGGCATGACCTTGTCTGCGACGCGGGCTTCGGGGTCGGCTTCCAGCAGGGAAACATAAAGGCGGTTGTTGGCGTGCTCTTTGTTGAGCAGCGCAATGGTCGAGGCTAGATCGAGTCTGCGGCCGAAGGCGGGATTGGCGCGGCCTGCGCGGTCGAGAGTTTCTCCATCACTCACCAGAATGCGCAACGTCCCCTTGCTGGCCGAGGTGGGAATCTTCACCGGAATCTGGTGCACTACGCGCTCGCCGCGATAGGGTGCGAGCACGGTTTCGACGATGATCTCATCGCCAGGGCGGGCCTCGGTGATGTCAGTGCGGGCGCTTTCGAGGCGCGCCCAGCGGCGTTCGCGGACCAGGTCAAAGTCCAGCTTCACGCTGTTTACGGCGGGTGCGTTGTAGGGATTGTCGTAGATGCGTCCGAAGCGCTCGCCCAGCGACATCGCGGCCGCCATGGCGGCAGGCTGACCGCCCTCGGTGGGCACGAACATGTTCTTGAGCGCAACTTCTGGAAAGCCTTTAACGTCGATGCTGCCATTCAGTCGATAGGTGATTTCCTCGCCGTATTCATTCACGCCATGCAGGGCATTGAAAACCGTTGCCATGATCGCCACAGGACTCAGGCGCGGATTGTTGAGCACTTCAAAGTGGAAGTCTCTTTCGGGCGCGCCATTTCCGCCGTGAATGGTAAGCGTCACCGGAATCATGTCGGGCTGTTTGTTGAACACGCCCATGATGCCGGTGTGACGATCCTGCACGAACACTCCCGCCTGCTCGGTGGTGTTGACGATCTTGAAGGCGTTCAGCGGCGAGGGCAGTGTTGCCAGCACCTGCGCCTTGTCCATGGGCAGATCGACGGAGCCGAACTGTAATAGAGGATGTCCGCAAGCCAGCAGGCGCTGGGGATCGATGTAAGTTACGGTGCAGGTGGCCGCGATATCCATATCACCGCGAACCAGAATTGCGCTGACGGCGGACCCGGCTTCGAGTGGCTCCGGCTGTTTGTCATTGCTGGCGGAGCCCGCGCCCATCACGGGGACGATTCCGACAGAGGCGAACTGTCCGGCGAAGCGGCGCACGGCGTCTTCGGAGAACCCGTTGAAGACCAGCGGAGCGTCGATGGGCTTCAGGTAGGTGGCGAAATCCTGTGTGGAATTTGGGAGGGCGCTTCCATCGCCAGGGGCGGCGGTTTTTCCTGCGGCGTTGGTCACCGTGGGCTTGGTCGCCGAGACCTCTTCGGCCGGCGATTTGTCGAGGGCATTAATCTCGAGCATGTCAGCGATCGGAGTAACTCCGGCGATCGGTTCTTTCGAGAATTCGCCGATGCGGAAGGCGAGGGCGCCGGCGAGTTTGCCGTCGAGATAAACAGGGCTGCCGCTCATGCCGGCGACTACACCCGTGTATTCCACCTTGGCTCCGTGCAACCGGACGAGGATAATGTCGCCCTTGGGTCCGTTCGCGTTGCGCAGTACGCCGAGGACTTCGACATCCATCGACTCCGGCTTGACGCCTTCAAAAACCGTCAGAGCGTAGCCGCGCATGCCGGTGTGAATTTGATCCACCGGGATCGTCGGTTGCGCAGTTTGGGTGGACAGAATACTTGGGGGTAGGGATAGACCTAAGACGAGAAGCGCAAACACTTTTCTCATGAAATGCACCGACTCAGGACCCGCCAACAGGCCCCCATTACGGATTAGACTCAGACCAACTGCGACTCGTTGCCAGGGAGGGGGAAGATCTGGGACCGGGCAAAACATCCCAATTGCGAATCCTTGCGTCTATACTAGCACAGGGAGTTTTCGGGGTTCATCAATGTTTAATCGTCACAAAGATAAGGCTTTAAAGCACAAGAACGTGAAACTGACAGGGGCAATTTGTGGGTTGCTGCTCGGTCTGACGCTGCTCTGCGGTGTGTTACCGGCGGCAGGGCAAGACCAGCAGAGTCAGACTCCGGCATCGTCGTCGCAGACTTCTCCTCAGGCTTCCCAGAGCCAGGAGGACAGCAAGCCCAAGCAGGACGCGCCGGACGAAGCGGGAGGTCCCACCGACAATGTAGGTCCGTACGCGATTCCAAAGAAGAAGGTAGACGATGCTCCGCCGCCACCGCCGCCGGTCACGCCGAAAAAGTTTGAGGATATTCCCGACTATTCGCTGAAGGTGAACGTGCCGCTGGTGAATGTGGACGTGCTGGTCACGACCAAAGACGGGCAGTTCATTCCCGGGCTGAAGCAAGGCAATTTCCGCATTCTCGAAGATGGCGTGCCGCAGCAGGTGACGCACTTCAACGTCTCGCAGGCTCCGATTACGGCCGTGTTGCTGGTAGAGTTTGCCTCCACGAGCTACACCTTCCTGAGAGATGCCCTTATGGCGTCGTACGCGTTTGCGAATTCCCTGAAAAAGGACGACTGGGTTGCGGTGGCTTACTACGATATGCAACCGCACATCCTGGTGGATTTCACCCAAGATAAGAAAGCCGTCTACGGAGCGCTGAACCAGTTGCGCATCCCGGGCTTCGCCGAGACCAATCTTTTCGACGCCCTGTATGACACGCTGGATCGCCTCGACCGTGTAGAAGGGAAGAAGTATGTGATTCTGGTGACGACGGGGATCGACACCTTCAGCAAGCTCACGCTGGACAAGATGATGAAAAAGATCAAAGACACCAAGGATGTGACCATCTTCCCGATCAGCGTTGGGTGGATGTTGCGGGAGTATTGTGAAACGCATCCCGGAAGTTGCCGCAACATTCACGGCATGGGCATCCCGGTTTCGCAGATGGACTATTTGCAGGGCGATAACGAAATGAAAACCTTCGCCGCCATGACCGGAGGACGCGCGTACTTTCCGCGTTTTCAGGCGGAGTATGCCGAGGAGTTTCAGGATATTTCCAGCGACATTCGCAACCAGTACACGCTGTCGTACGCCCCCACCAACTCGAAGCTCGATGGCACCTACCGCAAGCTGAAAGTGGAAGTGGTCGGACCCGACGGCAGTCCACTGAAGGTAACCGACCAGAAGGGCAAGAGTGTGAAGATCGACGTCGTCGCTCGCGATGGGTACACGGCGAAACACACGGTCGATTAAGTCAGTGCTGAGTGCCAAGCACCCAGCACTCGCAACTCCAGTTAGTGGAAGAAACGGTCGAGCAGGACGAAGAGTCCCGCGCCCACGAAGACCAGCAGCGCCATCTTCATCGCAGGCTCTTTATTAACTTCGGGAATCAGGTCAGAAGCGGCGACGTAGATGGTGACTCCGGCCGCGAGCGGCAGGCCGGCGCCGACATGATGGCGAAACAGCGCCATGGTGAGAACGCCCGCCAGGGTGGACCCTCCCAGGATTACGGAAGCGCCCCATGCTGTTCCCCGGCTGCGCCCGCTGGCCAGCATGACCGAACTCACGGTGAAGCCCTCGGGAATTTTGTGTAGAAAAATCGCGAGAAAAATCAGCCAGCCCAGCCAGTTCGATACCAGGAATCCGGAAGCGATGGCGATGCCGTCGAAGAAGGTGTGGATGATAAGTCCAAGCAGCACGGAGTATCCCTTGTGGGCATGAATGAATTCGTCGTGATGGGTTTCTTCGCCGAAATGAAAGTGAGGCGTGACCGTATGCTCGAAGAAGTGAATCATCAAGTAGCCGAGTAACACGAGAAATGCCGCCGACCTTCCGCGCAGTTCGAGGCTCTCTGGAATCATCTCGACCAGAGCGGTGGCCAGCATGAATCCGGCGCCTAGCGCTACGAAGTAGCGAAGATATCGCCGTTCCCAGTGCCGCTGCACGATGATGGCCCCCCCGAAAACGTTAGCGGCGGCAGCGGTCAGGCCGAGCAGGATGCTGATGAGGATCGGGTTCATGGGCAGTTCGCCAGGATGATATCAGAGAGAATTGACCACAGAGACACAGAGAAAACCGAGGGCGGTTGTTCTCTGCGTGTCAGTATCTCGGTGGTGTACTTATCCCGAATGCCGAATGTGCATCACGTCGCCATCCTGCACGATATAGTCTTTGCCTTCGAGCCGGAGCGTGCCCTTGGCACGGGCGTTGGCCTCGGAGCCGGCTTCGAGAAGCTGGTCCCAGCGGATGGTTTCGGCGCGGATGAAATGTTTTTCCAGATCAGAGTGGATGGCGCCGGCCGCTTCCTGGGCGCGGGAGTTCGCGGGGACTTGCCAGGCGCGGCATTCGTCCTCGCCGGCGGTGAAAAATGAGATCAGGCCCAGCAGCTTGTAGGTCGTGCGGATGAGGCGGACGAGGCCGCTCTCCGTGAGGCCGTAGCTCGAGAGAAATTCGGCGGCGTCGGCGTCGGACATTTCCGCGAGTTCGGCTTCGACCTTGCCACAGATGGCCGTCGCGGCCGCATTGGGGCGCGCGGCACTTTCTGTCAGATTATATTTGCTCACGGCTTCATCGAGTTCCTTGCCCAGCTCCGTCGACTCGCCGATATTGAGCACATAAAAGATCGGCTTCTCGCTCAGAAACATGAAGCCGCGAAGGCGTTTCTTATCTTCTGGCGTCATCTCCATTTCGCGCAGAGGTTTTTCCGACCCCAGGTGAGCGTTGGCGCGCTTGAGTAACTCGAATTCTTTTTCGAGTTCCTGGGTCTTCATCTTCTTAAGATCTTTTTCGACGCGCTCGATGCGTTTTTCGATCTGGCCCAGATCACTGACCATCAGGTCGAACTCGACATTCTTGATGTCGCGCAGCGGATCGATCTCGGCAACCAGCGGAACGGCAGGGTCTTCAAACACGCGCACCACGTGGGCGAGCGCATCCACCTGGCGCAGGTGGCCGATGTAGGCAGTTTCTTTCAGAGAATCCTGTCCAATGGCGCCGAGGTCGACGTATTCGACTGAGGTGTGCGTGAGTTTCTTCGGGTTGTAAAGCGCGGCCAGTTTGTCGAGACGGTCGTCGGGAACCTTGGCGACGCCGATGTGGGCCTCGCGCGGGTTGCTCGACTGCGCGGAAAGATGTGCCTTGGTCAGGATGCGGAACAGAGATGTCTTGCCTACCTGAGGCAGGCCGATGATGCCGGTTTTCATAAGAAGCTCTTAGCTGTTAGCTCTTGGCTTTTAGCTACGCCTCGCTCGGGTTGAACGCGAGCAACGGTAAACGGTAAGCCTTGGCGAGCGTCAGACAACCTTTGAGGATAAATGATGGGGCGGGAATTGCCCAAACGAGTTCCAAATGCTCAGCGCTAACGCAAGGGAGCGCAGCTAGCGCCCAGCGGCCTGTACAGCGGCTGCCGCTGGGACCGACATCTTTACCGAGTCGGGCTGAGTCCAGACGGGCTTGCCGCTGGTGAGGTCGAGGCGGTTCATGGTGATTTTCAACTGCTGATGGTCAACCTCGACGAGCAGATAGTGATAGTTGATTTCCTTGCTTTGGAAGGGGTCGTCGGGGGCGCGCTCGATCGGATACGCGTGAGCTCCTCCGCCGCCAGAAACAAAGTATGTGACGCCGCCGTGTTCATGGCGCTCGTAGTTGTGAACGTGTCCGGAAAACATTACCAGGCGGAAGCGAGCGTGGGCTTGGCGCTCCTCGAGCATTTTCGCCAGAGCTTTCTCGGGGCCGCGGGCTGAATGGCCGCCACCAAACATTTTCGATTCAGAAGAACTGGTGTAGGGAGGATGGTGGTCCATGACAAACACAAAATCGACATCTGCGGGTACATGATCGAGTTTGTCGGCGAGCCACTGGCCTAGCAGGCCGGTGGTTTCATCCAAAGCGCTGTCGAGCGCCAGAATCAACGTATTCGCCGCGCGGACAGAGTAATAGCGACTGTTCTTCAAATCAGGGAAGCGTTGAAAATAATTTGCCAGCGCGATTTTTTCGTCGCCATGCAGGTCATGGTTGCCAAGCGCCGGATAGACCGGAATCTTCTTGTCGCGCCAGACGCTGGTTTCGCTGTCCCAAACCTTCCAGTCGTTTGTATCGTAGCCGTTGTAAACGATGTCGCCGGTGAAGCAGATGAAAGCGGGATTGACTTCGGCAATCGCCTGCACCAGCGCGACACGCACCGGAGGATTGGCCGCGTCGGTGTCTTTAGGATCGTGAAAGCGTGAGTCGCCGTAGGCCACGAAGCGAAACGGAACATTCACGTCGAGTTTCAAATCGACTTCGGAAGTTTGCGCAACCGATCTGCTGGTGCATCCGATTAGTATGCACGACAGGGCAATCAGTGCCATGGTCGCGAACGAGGCGGTCGCTTGTTGCGGGACGCGCTTCGAACTCATAAGGGAAGGCTCCGGGTTCGGAATCACAATCTTGCTGCCCAAATCTTATTGTCCCAGCCTTATTGTCCCACGACCAGGACTTCGAACTGCCCGTTTTCCGCCGTCGAAAGGAAAAGCCGGTGAGTCTTCGGGTCGAGCGCCATGGTCTTGGCCCGCGGCGCGGTCTTCACCGTTTCGACGAATGAGTATTTATCAGCACTGTCCTGGTGAATGACGGTGATGGTGCCTTCGCCATTGGAGTTGAAGATCAGCTTCGTTGCGGCGTCGAAAGCGGTAGCATCGACATGCTCTCCAATAGGCAGCGTGGTGATGACTTTTCCGGAGTCGGCGTCTACCACCGCCATGACCTTGCTGCGGCAGCCGAGGAACAGGCGCCGGTTGGCGCGGTCCATGGCCATGCTGCTGGGAGAAGCGCAAGGGGCGGTGGGCCAATGTTGCTCGACCTTGAGTTCGCGGGAATTGATCTTGAGCAGCAAGCTCTCGTCTTCGAGATTGTTATAGACGAAACCCTTGCCGTCCGCGGCGGCATATTCCGGTCCGCCTTTGAGGTCGACCGTGCCTACGACTTTGCCGGTGGCGGCATCAATCGCGGTGGCGCTGTCGCTCGCGCCGTTGAAGGCGAACACTCGTGCCGTGGCTGGATCGTAAATGATGGCGTCGGGTTTCTTTCCCGTGGGCACGTCGGCGATCGCCTTGAGCGTCTTCAAATCAAAAATTGTGACGGTGGACGCCTGGCCGTTGCTGACGAATCCGCGGCCGAGTTCGGGAGCGATGGCGATTCCGTGAACCCCGGGTGTTTTCGCAACGCTTCCGACCCAGGTAAGAGAATCGATGTCGAGCACTTCGACCTGGGTTTCGTGCGAAACATACAAACGACGGGCGGCTTCATCGACTGTCAGGTAGTCGAAACCGCCCTGGCCAGCGACGGGAATTCTTTTGAGGACAGAATATCCACCGGTCGACAGTGTCGGCGTGGATGCTCCAATGAAAAGCAACGATGAAAGTACGAGGACGAGCAGACAAAACGTGAGGCGGGCAAGCGTTCGCCCTGCGATTGCAGTCATGAGATCTCCTATGGATCAGACTTGTTCGGTCAAACCTGTTCAGTCAGACCTGTATTCGTCGGATCTGCCGGCAGGCCGTTGGGCCTGCCAGCGTCATCGAAGTGTTGAATCGAAATGTTGAGCAGTCTCAATGCTACGCGGGCAACCTGAAGTCTTCCTGAACTCCGCCCGAAGCACCATTATTATTTCTTGATTTTATCCACGGCGCGTTTATTCACGGCGCGGCTCCCAACGCAGACCGAATGAATAAGTGGGCCGGTAGTATTCGCGTTGCGTGACGTGCCAGGGGCTGCCGTTGTAGAAACCGAAAACCTGATCGGTCAGGTTCAGGCCCTGCCACAGCACGGTCAAAGTCCGCTGGACGCGGTAACTAGCTTGCGCATCGAGCTGCAAGTGGGCGTAGAGGTAGTTGTCGCCCACTGGTCCTTTTGGACCGAGATAGCCGGGATCTTCGCAGGCGGAGTTGGTCGCTTGCGCCGTGGTGCATTGTTGCCACTGATACTGGTAGATGCTCGCGCTGTTGTAGGTGGCGCCGAGGCGGGCTGAGAAGCGGCCGCGGTCGTAGCTGGGACTCAAATTCCACATGGTTGGGGTCTGACGTTGAAGGGCTGGATTGTCCGTACGGAGCGGCAGAGTGCCCGCACTCGAGCCAGTTCTGCTGTAGTTCGCCATAATGCCGAAGCCGCTCCACGCGCCCGGCAGGAATCCGAGATGTTGGATGTAGGAGAACTCAACGCCATACAGCTTCGCGTTGATTCCGTTTTCGATGTAGCTATATATGTCGCCCACGTACTGCGGATACTGCGTTCCCTGGTAGTACGGGTCGGCAAGATAATAAATAGGTTGGCTCAACTGTTTGTAGAAGAAGCCAGCCTGGAGCAGGCCATAGGGTTTCAAGTAATGCTCATAGAGCAGATCGTAATCGTTGGCGTGCTCGGGTTTCAGATTCGGATTTCCAACCGAGACGGTAAGCGGTTGCGTGCTGTTATCCAGAGTGATATAGGGCACCATGTCATAAGGATTCGGTCGGGAAATGGCGCGCGCGTACACAGCGCGAATGTCGGAGTCATCGGTGATCCGATAACGGAGTTGCACACTGGGCAGCGGATCCCAATACCAGGAGTTCGCCTGCTGCGGAGTGACTGTTGTCTGGGTGCTGTCAGCGTTATTGACGACGTTGAATCCCAGGATGTCTAACTGTGTGGCCTCGACGCGCAACCCGGTTTGCAGCCGGAAGCGTCCGAATTCGATGGTGTTCATGGCGTAGGCTGCCGAGATGCGTTCAGTAAGGTCGAAATTGCTTGCGTCCGAACCGAAGGACGTAGCTGGTTGGTCGAGCGAGAGGACACCTTGACTAATCAGGTTACCCAGATCGCCAGAAATGGTGTTGTAGTTGGTGACCGGTCCGAGGGGATAAGCCTTGAAATAGTAGTGCGGGTTGGTGAATCCGCTTAGATATTGAGACATCAGCGCGGTGCCGGGATTCGCTAGAAACGCCTGGTCGTAGGTCGGTGAATATGCGTCCTGCCCTTTGTGCGCATTCCGTTCCTTGAAGCCGAACTCAAACGTGGAAGAGTGCGAGCCCACGTGGTAGTTCTTCGCGTATGACAATGCGCCTTGCAGGTTTACTTGCGACGTGTCTCCGGAGGTGCCGTCATACTCGGTGATGTTGTATTGGGTTGGATCGTAGGTTGGCGATCCGAAGCAGGATGGGTCCCACTGCGGCAGGTGGAAATTTGGACCTTGTAAGTTGACACAAGTGCTGAGATTGCTGAGGGCGCTGCCGGATACTGGCTTGAAGGTTGCTCCGGGATTGCCCGCCGCGCCGCCCTCGCGGGACTCGGCCGCAGAAAGCTCCCAGCTCAACCACGAACTGGTGAACACATGCTTTCCGCCGATCGCTATGCTGCCAGCCGAATAGTCTGGCACTCGCTGGGAAGTACTGAATTTGGGGACGTCGCCCGCGATGATTGGTGGTGCCGAAGGTCCCGCAGGATTCTGGGTGACATCGTCGTTCAATGAGTAGACCCACTTGTTGCCGTAGTCTTTGAAATCTGAATAGAAGTAGTGCAGAAAGAGTCCGGAGGCTGGATCTTTTAGTTTGTAGTCGAGCGATCCTCCAAAGCCGTAGCGCTTTCGCTGATACCGGTACTCGCGGATGTCCATGCTGTCATAAACCGGGATCGAATAGTAGGGATCGGGTTGCGGTTCGATGTCGTCGATGCCGCGGCCGTTATAGTCGTAGCTTCCCGAGAACAACGCGCCGAAGCGCTTGTCAGTCCCAAAGCGCTGGCCCACTGTGCCCGTCGCCAGCCCGATGTAGCGGGTGTTTACGATTGGAGTGAAGCCGCCGATTCCCTCGATTTCAAGAGTCGGCAGGTCACCCGCCTTCTTGGTGACCAGGTTCACCGTTCCACCGATGGCGTCGGCGTCCTGATTGGCGGCCAATGTTTTATTCACTTCAACTGCCTCGACGATGCCGGACGGAATAGTATCCAGCTTGAACTGGCGCACGTTGTCCTCAGGGGCGGGAAGTTCAACTCCATCGACTGTCGTGTTGTTCAGGCGAGGCTCAGTGCCGCGAATCTGCACGTACTTGCCTTCACCCTCATCGCGCTCCAGGCTTACGCCGGGCATCCGGCCCACAACATCGGCGATGTTTTCATTCGGCAGGCTGTTGATGACGCCTGCCGGCATTACGTCCAGGATATTATCGGAAGTGCGCTGCTCGTTAATGGCCTGAGCGACGCCTTGCGCGTCCGCGACCACCTCGACCACTTCTCCTTTTACCTCGACCTTAAGAATGGCATCCACGCGCGTGGCTTGGCCGGCAACGACCTTTACATCCACGGTGTACGCAAGGAAGCCAACATAGGAAACTGTGACTTTGTAGTCACCGGGAGTGAGGTTGATCACCGTGAATTCTCCCTGTTGATCGGTCGCAACGGCCAGATCGCCCGGTTCGACTCGCACCCTCGCGCCCGGCAGCACGGCGTTTTGGGAGTCGGCCACCCGGCCAGTGAGTGTGCCCTTCGCGGTCTGAGCGACTGCCGAACTGGATAAGAATGCAAGAATCGCCACTGCCAGAATTACGATCGAGTGAACAACCGAAGAAAGATTCTTGGGGAAGCGCTTGGATTTCATGACTTGAGCTCCTTGAATTGGAGACTGCAAAATCTAATAGTGCGAATTGCGACTGAAGACTTCAGGCCCGGGACTACTTAAGCCTGGGAAAGTTCCATCGTCATTCCGTGCGCCCGTGCAATGGTTGTGGAAACTGAGACCCCCGTCACACTGGGCCTTTGATCTATCGGGATGACGGGAAGTCTAGGGACACGTTGTGACGGAGTGATGAAGAACGGGTTAATATTTTTTCAGGTTGCCGGATAACTGTGCGCCGGCCTCCCATTCCGTTCTAAGCTTCAATAGTTGTCCGGGATTTGCTTCCTCATGAAGCTGCTGATTGTCGAAGACGAAGCGCGCATGGCTGACCTTCTCCGCAAGGGATTGACGGAAGAAGGACACTTGGCGACTTGCGCGGCTGACGGCGCCGAAGGCCTGGCTTTGGCGAAGTCCTATGAGTTTGACGTGATTATTCTCGACGTGATGATGCCCAGGCTTAGCGGATATGAAATGGCCAAACGTTTGCGCTCCGAGAATGTCGGTACGCCGATCGTAATGCTGACGGCCCGCGACTCAACGCCTGATATTGTGCGGGGCCTCGATTTGGGCGCCGACGACTATCTCACCAAGCCGTTTTCATTCGACGAACTGCTGGCCCGGCTGCGTGCAGTGAAACGGCGTGCTCTGGTGGCACAGGATATCCATCTGCGGGTCGCCGATGTGGTTCTCGATCCGGCCAGCAGGGAAGTGCTGCGCGGCGCAGAGCGCGTCGCCCTTACCCGCACGGAATACAATCTGCTGGAGCGCCTGATGTACCGTGCCGGCAAAGTGGTTTCGCGCCGCTCTCTCATCGAATCGGTCTGGGGCTTTGACCGCGACATCGAAGAAAATACGTTGGACGCCTTCATGCACCTGCTGCGCAACAAGATCGATTCCCCGGGCCGGCCCAAGCTGATTCAAACCGTACGCGGCGTGGGCTATATGATTCGCTCTGTGGGAAGCGCGTGAAAATGCAGAGCTGATAGTCGGAGCAGATGATTGGGGATAAATGATCGTAGGACTTCAGTAATTCAAGCCGGATCGAATCAGGGATGAGAAGACTTTCCATCGGCGTCCGCCTGACTCTGTGGTACCTGGCGATTTTTGCCGTTGCCCAAATCGCGTTCGGCGTGGGCATGTGGCTCATCTTGCGGCACAATCTTTATGACATGGTGGACGACGGCCTGGCGGCGCAGGTCGACGACGTGAAGAGCTTTCTGGAGGCGCAAAAGAAAGATGCGTCGATTGCCAAGCTGCAGGAAGAGACGCACGAAGCCTACGACATTGAGCATTCCGGCGATTATCTGGCGGTTTACGCGGACGATGCCCAGGTAATTTATCGTTCCACTTTCCTTGAGGCTCACCCCTCGGCGCTGATGCCGCCGGATCAAATCAAGCGTCCCATAATGAAGAGTCGAAGGATTGACGGCCGGCCCTTCCGCTTCACTTTTGCCAAGCTGAACATTAACGGCCACGTCTTCACCGTGGAGATGGGTGTTCCAGCCGAAGACGTTGTGGAAACCCTGACTCAGTTCCGCTCATATCTGCTGGTGTTCGCCCCGCTGCTTCTGCTGGCCGCGGCGGGCGGTGGTTATTGGCTCAGCCGCAGAGCTCTGTCTCCCGTGGACGTACTGGTGCGAAGCGCGCGCGAGGTTAGCGGGACAAACATCAGCGGCCGCCTGCAGAAATTGGATACTGGAGACGAGCTGCAGCGTCTGTCGGACACATTGAATGAAATGCTCGACCGGATCGAATCGGCATTTCTTCGCGTCACCCAATTTACCGCCGACGCCTCGCACGAATTGAGGACGCCCATATCGCTGATTCGCACCGAGGCGGAACTGGCGCTGCGGCGTTCCCGGGGAGAGGCCGAATACAAGGAGTCGCTGCGCCACATCCTGCTGGAGGCCGAACGCACGACGGCTCTGATTGAACAGTTGCTGTCGATGGCGCGCGCCGACTCGGGCCGGGAGACGCTCCATCTGCAGCCGGTGGATTTGCGACAGACCTTGCGAAGCGTGGTCGATGGATGGCAGCAGGTGGCCACCATTCGAAACTTGCGATTTTCAGCGACGATCGAAAGTTCGGAATTCTACGTCTTGGGTGACGAGATGCTGCTGCGCAGGCTGGCCGACATTTTGCTCGACAACGCATTCAAATACACGTCCTCACCCGGTGAGGTGCGTCTGTCACTCGAAGCCAAGGACGAGAGCGCGGCGATTCTGGTTCAGGACTCAGGAGTGGGCATTGAAGAGGAAGACCAAAGCAAGATTTTCGAACGCTTCTACCGCGTCGACAAGTCGCGAAGCCGTGCGCAGGGCGGCGCGGGCCTGGGACTTGCCATTGCGCAGTGGATCGTAACGCAGCACCGCGGCACCATCGCTGTGCAAAGCTATCCCGGCCGCGGGACTACGTTCCGCGTAGAGCTGCCGATGATCGCGTCGCCGGTGCGCAATCCGCTGCCCGCGTGAGTGTACAAAATTCTCAAACGCTGCCGTACAATCATGATAATAATGACAGCAAGGTAGCTTTCCTAGCCGGGATGGCGGAACTGGCAGACGCAGCGGACTCAAAATCCGCCGGGCTTCGGCCCTTGGGGGTTCGATTCCCCCTCCCGGCACCAAACCAAATCATTCGATCCATCCATCCATCCATCCATCCATCATCCCTGTAGCTCCGTAGCCATCGCAGAACGATCCACTCGGTGGGATAATGAATTCCGTGAGAATCCACCGAGCGTTTGGATTTGGGTGTTTGTCTATCTGCCTTTCGGTCTCCTCCTGCCTTGCGGCAACCCGGCATTACTATATTGCGGCGGAAGATGTTACCTGGGACTACGCTCCCAGCGGACACAATCTGTTGAATGGCAGCCCCATTCCGCAGCCCTGGTCGTTGCAGCTGCGTTGGCCGAAGAGCCGTTTTATCGAATACACAGACGATACCTTCACCGTGCCCAAGCGGCAACCGGAGTGGCTCGGAATTCTCGGCCCGGTGATTCGCGCCGAAGTTGGCGACGAGATTGTTGTAGATTTCCTGAATCGTGGACACGGCCGCCACAGCATGCATCCGCACGGCTTGCGCTACGACAAGAACAATGAGGGCTCTCTCTATTTACCTGTTGCCAAAGGAGGCCAGGTTCCTCCTGGGGGCCGATATACATATCACTGGTTTGCCAATGCGGCCAGCGGTCCGGGTCCGGGGCAGCCGAGTTCGGTAGTCTGGTGGTACCACTCCCACGTCGATGCAGGAGTCGAAATCAACGCAGGCCTGCTGGGACCGATCGTTGTTACAGCGAAAGGCAAAGCGAAACCCGACGGATCGCCAGCTGACGTTGACCGAGAATTTGTTGCCTCGTTCATGATCTTCAATGAAATGGGAACCAAACCCGCCGGCCAGTTTTATGCCATGAACGGATTTGTCTTCGGCAATCTTCCCGGCTTGACCATGAAGCAAGGAGAGAAAGTGCGTTGGTACTTGTTGGGAATGGGAAATGAAATTGACCTGCACACTCCGCATTGGCACGGCGAAACCGTTACCGACGGAAGGCGAAACACCGATGTGATTGAGCTTCTTCCCGGCAGCATGGTGACGGTTGACATGCTCGCCGACAATCCCGGAACCTGGATGTTTCACTGCCACGTGGAAGATCACATGGAGGCGGGCATGATGGCGGTGTACACGGTGTACGCGCAGCCTGAGCGTGCCTGCCCTGTCGCCTTCACCGGCGGAGATTTCTGGAAGCGTCCGGAAAACTTTACGCTGACGGTCAAGAACACGAGCGCCAAGCCGATCGCGAGCCTGACGCTGACGTCCGAAATGTTGTTAGCGCCCCAGGATTTGCGGCGTCCGTTTAACTCCGAGTGGTCCTCGGCCAAACCCATTTCGCCCGGCCAGGCGCAAACTCTTGAAAGGCCGGGCATTCAGGCCGCCAGCGCGCAATCGGTTCTGGGCTGGGTATTCTTCCCGCATTCCGTGAAATACGAAGACGGAACCACCTGGCACGCTCAAAGCGAGGGCGAGTGTTTCGACGTGATATGGCGGGACCAGCAGCATCCCGATCTGCCGGCGCTGCCGTCCCGGCAGATAGAAATGAATCCTGACTAAAAAATACTGCAGGGCGGCTTGGGTGAATACCTGATCCGGCTCAGAAAGAGAAATTTGTTTCGGGAGCGATTTATTTCAGGGAAGCGCGGCGATCGAAGGTGCTCCGCGCCGGCCGTTCACTTGGGCCGAGCCAGTAATGCTGACTTTGAAGGTGTGGCGGAAGTTGTATCCGTCGATTTCTTCTAGGAACCTCTGCACAAAATAGGCTCGTTCTGGCCGCGGAGCTCGCCTTATCGATTTCTCAATATCCAAAGATTTGCTATTGCACGATCACGGTCAGCGCAGCTTGATGGCTTAAGCTTCCCGAAGTCGCCATGACCGTAGCCGTATACGTCCCACCCGGCGTTCCTTTCGCCGTGATTGTTGGCGACGATCCCCCGCCACCACAGCCGCTCGACGTAACCAGCAAAGCCAAAACAAACATGGGTGCGAGCGCAAGACGCCGCTTCCTGCCGAGAAGCAGCAGACCCGAAGCGCCTAAAGCCAGCGTCCATCCCATTAGCCAGAGGGTAGGATGCAAATCGTCAAATGGTCTTGGAATCGTGCTTCCCGCCGCCGTCGTGGTCACAGTTACCGTCACCGCGGTAGCCGCGCTACCCGACACGCTGACCGAACCCGGCACGCTGCAAATCGGAGCGGGAGTCACCGCCGGCATAACACTGCAGGCCAGAGTCACGGTCCCGCTAAACGATCCCACTGGTGTAAGCGCCAAACCAAATTTCGCGGTGCCCCCAGCAGAAATCGTGGACGAACTCGAACCTCCCGATGCCGTGCCAAAAGTGAAGTCCGGCGCCGCTATCCCCGTGCCACTGAGGCTGATGGTTTGCGGTGAGTTGAATGCACTGTCCGTGATCTGAATCAGGGCTGTGCCCACCCCTACCGCCTGGGGAGAGAAGGTGACGCTAATCACGCAATTGGCCCCGGCGGCAAGGCTTGTTCCGCAGTTATTGGCCTGCTGGTAGTCGCCGCTCTGAGAGCCGGAAATAGAAATACCGGTGACGCTCAATGCGGCTGAGTTTGTGTTGCTGAGGACGACAGCTTGCACCGTGCTCGCCTGGCCGACGTTCTGGTTGCCGAACACCAGCGAGGCCGGAGACACCAGTGCCGCGGAGCCGTTCTTGCCCGCACTGAGCAGCAGGTAGATTCCGCCAGAGTTTTCCGCGGCGATATCAGGGCTGCCGTTTCCGTCGAAGTCACCGACGGCGAGCGCGTCGGCGAGCGCAAAGGGTTCGCCTGTAAAATCCGCGCCTACACCGGAGAATTGCACAGGAGCCTGGAATGTCCCATCGCCATTGCCCAGCAGCAAAGAAACATCGTTCCAGCCTGAATTGGTGAAGGCGACATCCTGTTTTCCATCGAGATTGATGTCAGAAATCACGATGGAGCCAATTCCATTGCCCGCAACGGTAGTGATCGGGTTTTGGAAGGTTCCATCGCCGTTTCCTAGAAACACCGCGATCGAGGAAGGGACAACCCCATAGTCGTTATAGTACGGAAGTCCTACGACAATATCCGGGATGCCGTCACCATTCAGATCCCCGGTGGCAATCGCGGAGGGGTAGACTGCAAGGTTGTAGGTGGATCCAATGGAAAAGGTCCCATCACCATTGCCTGTCATAATCTGAACTACTGCGGGCGGGGGATTCAAGCTGTCAGTCACCACAGCAGCGACGTCCAGCTTACCATCCCCATTAAAATCAGCCACTGCAAGGGCTTGAGCGTAGGCGGAATAACCGCCAACGGGGGAGTTGAGGGCAAGGCCGAAAGTGCCGTTTCCGTTGCCTAGTATTATGGCCAAACCTCCGGTTGAACCCAGGCCCAGCAAATCCGTCTTGCCGTCGTTGTTAAAGTCGCCAGCTGCTAAAGCTCCAATTCCACCGTAATCCACCTCTGGTTGGAAGGTGCCGTCTCCGTTGCCCAGCAGAATGGCACCGCCGACGGCCAAATCCATTTTGCCATCGCCATTAAAATCCGCGGTGACGGGATAGACTGCTGCGGCGCCCCCTTGCAGCGTAGTTATGATCGGAGGCGAGAACCCCGCGCCATTATTGAGAAACACGCCCACCTCAGCGGTATAGTTGTCGTCTTTCCCTTCAACAGATAGGCCAAGAGCCAAATCAGGCTTGCCGTCTCCATTGAAATCGGCAACGGCCATCGTTCCAAGATCCGTTCCAGACCCGGCGGAGTAAGAGGGAAAAGTCGTGAAGGTCCCGTCGCCGTTTCCACTCAGGATCGTCACAATGCCCGGCACGCCGGGACTGCCTCCGCCGCCTGCGATTAGCAGATTCGGGGGTTGGCCATTCTTAAAGCTCGCGAGAGCTGCCGTACTGTATCCGCTTTCGAGCGATTGGGCGAGACTGAATGTCGAGGTGCCGTTGTTCAGCAGGCTCTCGATGCTCGGCGCTACGCCACTGACAGCGGCGATTAGATCGGGTTTGCCGTCACCGTTCAAGTCACCTGCGGCAAGTGGCGTGCCTGAGAGGGAGAGCGTCTGAACTTGAAAAGTTCCGTCGCCATTGCCGTAGAGGATCGTTACGCCGCTGGTCGCAATATCCAGATTGCCGTCCTGGTTAAAATCCGCGACCACCAATGGGCCCGAGAGAGGCACGCTAATTGGGGCCTGAAAGGTTCCGTCGCCATTGCCCAACAGTATGGAGTTGCCGGCCGCGATGTCCAGTTTTCCGTCGTTGTTGAAGTCAGCGGCGGCGATGGCATCCGACGCCGCGGTCGTGGGGTATACCACGGGGGTTTGAAACGTTCCGTCGCCGTTGCCGAGGAGAATGGCAACTCCATAAGCTCCCTGGGTCGTTATTACAGGCACGGGAGCGGCAACATCCGGCTTGCCATCGCCGTTAAAATCCGCCACTGCCAAACAGCAAGTGGCGTTGGCAATCGGCCCGATGATGGTAGTCACGATTTGGGCCTGGAATGTACCGTCGCCGTTTCCCAGGAGGACCGAAAAAGTGTTGTCGGACAGATTTACCACCAGGAGGTCCGGCTTGCCATCCTGGTTGACGTCCGCGACCTGCAGCGTCGCGGGAGAATTGCCAACCGCATAGCTGACGGGTGCCTGAAACGTTCCATCAGAGTTTTGCAGAACCACCGTCACCGAATTGCCATAGGAATCCGCGGTGGCGAGGTCAAGCAGGCCATCGCCATTGAGGTCAGCGACGATCATGGAGTTCGGCTGCGCTCCAATGACGTAGTCGAGGGGGCCAGTGAAAACGCTCTGGGCCGAGAGGTCTGGAGATGCCGACAGCAGGAACATTCCAAAGCTAAACAGGGAAAGGAAACACAGCTGCGTAATCCGCGAAGGAATAGACGTTGGCCCGCACTTCATGACGCCACCTCGTGGAGCGAAGGCTATTTACGGTTCGGCTCTATATGTAGGGGCCACTCGTAACAAACCAGCAAATGAGAGACCAGCCCGACATCAATACGCGTTCTTGCTATTGAAGATACGCAGCAGGGTCATGGTGATAATCTGCAGGTCGAAGGTGAGGCTCCAATTGCGCAGATAATAAAGGTCGTACTCCACACGCTTGGCGATCGAGGTGTCGCCACGCCAGCCGTTCACCTGGGCCCAGCCTGTAATGCCGACTTTGAAGGTGTGACGGAAGTTGTACCGGTCGATTTCCTCGAGAAACCTCTCCACAAAATAGGCTCGTTCCGGCCGTGGACCGACGATGCTCATATCCCCCATCAGAACGTTGAGGAATTGGGGCAGCTCATCGAGATTCGTCTTCCGAAGAAAAATGCCCACAGCGGTTCGCCGCGGGTCGTTGTCGGAGGTCCAGCGGGTATCCCCTTCCTCACGGCTTCCGACGCGCATGGTACGAAACTTCAGCATGCGGAACACTCGACCGTTCAAGCCAATCCGTTCCTGGCTGAAGAAAACCGGACCGCGGCTCGACACCTTCACGGCGAGGGCAATGAGCAGGAAAATCGGCGACGCGATCAGAAGAATGAGGAGCGAAAGGACCAGGTCAAAGGCGCGCTTCTGAAAGAGGTAAGAACCTGTCTCCGCCAGCGTGGGCTGGAGATCCAGCATGTGAATCCCTCCCAGATCGATCAGGCGATCCCGGATGCCAACCCCGTCACCGAGGTCAATCACAACCCGCGTGGGTACGCACAGTTTCTGCAGCGCAGGCGTAACCTTCTGAATGTCGATCAAACGGGCGGCGGGGAGCGCGATGACGACGTCGTTGATTGAGTGCCCGTTGGAGAAGTTCGGAATCTGGTCCATTTCATACACCGGGCCTTCGACGGCTATGTCCTGGTCCGGTAACCGCACAAATCCCACCACTTTGCACGGAAGGACTTCGCCGTGGAGCAGCGACGTGGCTACCCGGCGAGCGAACCGATCGGTGCCCACCATGAGTATCTTGACTTCGTTTCTGCCATTCTTCCGCAGGAGCTCCAATAACACCCGGGTCAGGACGCGAGTGGCGGTCGCCAGGAAAAAAAGTGTGATGGCGCTAAGGCCAATCACCAGCCGCGAGTAGCTGGCCTGCCGGTAAAGGAATCCGAGTGCCATAACGATCGCGTAAGTGAAGGCGAGTGCTTCCAGCAGTCGCCGGCTCTTGCCACCGGGTGCGTACAATTGCTCAACGTTCCAAAGGCCCGACTCTTCCGCGGCGATCGCCCAAACGATCGTAGTCAGCAAGACAATGCCCCAGTACGACGGCAAACCTGCGGGCTCGTTGCGGGAAAAGAAGAGATTGAACCCGAATCGGACTTTGACAGCGATGAAGTAGGAACAGGCAGGCAGAAGCAACGTTAGAATCTTCAGCTTGAATCGGACATAGCTAAGGCGACTGCGAATCATACGAATCACCCTCTTCTAGTGCAGAATGACGAAGGGCCCGAAATCCTCCTGCTTCATCTCTGTTTCACTCGAAGACCAACGGAAAATGTTTCATTCGCTATCTCCCGAAACGCGACAACCCCTGCGCCAGACGGGCCCAAGTTCTAAAGCTGCTTGCCACAAAGTAAGCGCACCACCAGCGGATTGCTGGCGCGAAAATTCGGAGGGAAGCAGCAACCCAAGTCGCTCGGCGGGACGTAACAGTCTGTCGTCGCCTCGGCGAATTCTGTAGCTGGCTGATTTTTCAATAATCTAGACGGCATAGGCTGTGTTTGTCAACAAGAACATGTTTTGGTTAGGCGAATCGCAACTTCGGTGGCCAGACCGAGTGATCCGGGAAGAAAGTGGGGCCGAGCGCCCTGCAGCACCGACGTCCAAAGCCCCGAGCGCAGGTGCCGCGACTGGTACAACATATTCTCCCTCAGACCACCAAGCGCATAATCGCCTATCTAGTATTCGTCCCATCGGCACTTCCGCTAACCCTGGGAGCAGTGAAAAGTTTCGGGACGAAGGAAATGTGGAGGAGTTCTAGAAGACCCCGATGTGGCGGCGAAGCGCGTCGATTAGGCCACGCGTTTTCGGGATGCTCGGGGGAGTCAGACGCAAGTGCGAGAAAGTTGTTGCTGGCGTTGCAGAATAGCGGGTCCCCGGGCGACACTCAGAGATGGTTTCCGAGGCCCGGTTGGGCACAACCAAACTCTGCGATGTGGGGCATTTCGAGACTGGGTCGGAAATCGTCTACAACCAGTTTAGAATCAATGGGCCTGGATAGGCATGCCGAGGTGCGGGAGGCGAACGCGGCCCCGCTCCAGATCCGCGCCCCTGATGCGCACTACGGATCAACGATCGAAGGATAGGAGTTGAAGTGCAAGTCGGAATTGGAATAATGCAAGGGCGCCTCAGCCCCCCGGAAGCCGGACGATTTCAATCATTCCCGCAATTAAGCTGGCCGCTGGAATTTAGTCGTGCTCGAGATGCTGGAATCAGCTACATCGAGTGGATCTACGACCACTACGGCGCGGAACAGAATCCTTTGACCACTGTGCAAGGCAGGGCAGAGATCAACCGACTCAAAGCGGAATATGGCGTCGAAACGCCTGCCGTTTGCGGGGACTGGCTGATGGATTTTCCTTTGATTCGTTGCTCCGAACCGGATAGAGCCTACCGAGAAAAAGTGCTCCATGACATGTTCCGCTGGGCCAGCGAGATTGGCGCTTCCCGAATCGTTCTTCCGTTCGTTGACAACTCCTCGATCCGCACGGCAGAAGAGCGGGACGTTATTACGCAAGTCCTCAAACGTGCCATTCCGATTGCCGAAGATACTGGAGTCGAGATGCATCTCGAGGCAGATTTCCCGCCATCCGAGTTTGTTCGATTTCTCAATCGCCTGCCGCATCCGACGATCAAGGTTAACTATGACGTAGGAAATAGTTCGGGATTGGGTTACATCGCAAATGAGGAATTCAGCGCATACGGAAATCGAATCGGCAGCATTCACATCAAAGATCGACTTCGGAAACCAGATGGGAGTGTTGTTACTATGCCCCTCGGTCAGGGAAGCGCCGATTTCGATGACGTTTTCGCCGGTATTCGCCGTTGTGGGTACGCGGGTGGTTTGACGCTGCAGGTGGCACGTGGGGAAGATGGCGACGAGGTAAACTGGATTGCACGTCAAATCACTTTCCTTTCGCCGTATCTTGCGTGAAATAAATGGATCTTCAATTAAGAGATCATGTTGTACTCGTGGCCGGATCCTCAAGGGGTATTGGTCGAGCAATTGCCACAGCTCTTCTTCGCGAAGAGTGCAGAGTTTGCATCACCGGCCGGGATCGGAATGCACTTCGCGAAACGACCGTAGACTTGCGCAAGCAATTCGGTGATAAGGTGGTCGAGTTTGAAGGAGATCTGACTGACCCTGCCGTCATTGATCAGGGATTCGCTTTCGTTCATCGCCATTGGAGCCGTTTCGATGGTCTGATCGCAAATCTCGGAAGTGGAAGAGGAAAACCAGGATGGCGGCAGGAAGAGAGCGAGTGGGAACGTCTCTTCAACATCAATTTCTTTGGTAGTGTCCGATTGGCGCAAGCCGCCATACCCTACTTGGAGATTCGAGGTGGAAGCATCCTTTTCGTTTCGTCGATCACTGCAATCGAAGCAACGCCCGCACCGTTGCCCTACAGCGCCGCGAAAGCGGCCCTTGTGAACTACAGTAAGAATCTATCGCGAGCTGTGTGTGATCAAGGTATTCGGGTCAACTGCATCGCACCAGGTAATGTCCTGTTCCCGGGCGGCTCCTGGGAGTCTCACCTTCGCAATCGGCGCGATGAAGTCGAGCGTTACATCTCGAGTGAAGTTCCTCAAAAGCGATTTGGAACTCCGGAAGAGATCGCCGGCCTGGCAGCGTACTTGGTTTCTCCGGTTTCGAGCTTTGCCACGGGAGGGTGTTACGTTATGGATGGTGGCCAGTCTCGCGGAATCTGATCTCTGATCAATGGGGTATCGTTCATCATGACACAGCCCAAACCCAATCGAGCGGCAGAACTGTTTGATCTGAAGGGTCGCGTCGCCATTGTGACCGGAGGTGCGGGTTTGTTGGGCTACCATCACGGGGCAATTCTCGCTTCTGCCGGAGCGAATGTGGTCCTCCTCGATTTGGCGACGGCCGATCCGGAGTTGCGCGCACTCCAACTCACGCGAGAATTCGGCTCCGATAATATCGGGATCGTGGGCGACATAACTCTGGAGAGTTCGATACAGCAGGCCCGAGATCAGATTCTCAGGAAGTTCGGCCGGATCGACATCCTGATCAATAACGCAGCGAACAATCCCAAGGTTGAGTCGGGGAATATGGCGTGGTCGCGTTTTGAAAACTTCCCTCTTGAGGTTTGGGACGCCGATATTCGGGTTGGCCTCACGGGCGCATTCCTTTGTAGCCGAGTTTTTGGAAACGAAATGGTAAAGCGAAACGCGGGCGTCATTCTAAACGTCGCCTCAGACCTCGCAGTCATCGCGCCCGACCAGCGACTCTACCGCGTCGACGGTTTGCCTGAAGACAAGCAGCCCGTAAAGCCGGTCACATATTCAGTTGTAAAGACAGCATTGCTGGGGCTCACTCGCTACCTGGCAACCTATTGGGCCGATTTCAATGTCCGGGTCAACGCGATCTCACCAGGAGGGGTCTTCAATGGGCAGCCGGAGGTGTTCCTGAGCAGGTTAAGAGAGCTTATTCCTCTCAAGAGGATGGCCAATCGCGACGAATATCAAGGGGCCATTCTGTTTTTGTGCTCCGATGCATCTTCGTACATGACTGGAACCAATCTCATCATCGATGGAGGCCGCAGTTGTCTCTGAGTTCAGATCCTCTCAGTGTCCGAGAACTGTTTTCGGTGGCTGACAAGACGGTTGTTCTCACCGGAGCGTCAGGTTTCCTTGGGCGGACCTTCGTGAAGGCATTGCTCACGAATGGCGCTCGCGTCGTCGCGTTGGGACGCTCCGAAAGATTGCTGCGAGAAGGCGAGGATTGGGCGAGAGACTTTGGCTCAAATAAGATTTCCATTCATCGAGTGGACATGTACAACATCGGCGAACTCGCTGCAGTGCTGGATCGAATCGTAGCGGAAGAAGATTCCATTGATGCGTTAGTGAACAATGCCCATGAACTCGGACCGGGAACTGGCTTCAATGTCCAAGAGGGAGCTCTAGAGACTGCAACGCTGGACGTCTGGATGCGCAATTTGACAGGGGGCGTTTACTGGGCGGCACTGACCACTCAAAAGGTCGGGGCAAAAATGAAGCAACAGCGGTCCGGGAGCATCATTAATATTTCGACGATGTATGCGCTCGTTGCGCCGCGTCCTCAGTTGTACGCAGGAACAAACTTCATCAACCCCGCCGGGTATTCGGCATCCAAAGCTGCCTTGCTGAGTTTTACGCGATATGTCGCTTCGTTCTGGGGATCTTTCGGCATTCGCGCGAACGCCATTCTTCCCGGACCTTTCTCGAACACTGAGGACGTCGGCGGTGCGAACGCCGTGCAAGAGGATGACCCGTTCTTGTCGCGTCTGAAGAGCTACACATGCATCGGGAGAATCGGGAAACCAAGTGAACTCGCCGGAGCTTTGCTTTTCTTGGCTTCTGATGCCTCCAGCTTTATGACAGGCCAAGCGATCACGATTGATGGTGGATGGACGGCCGTCTAGCCAAAACACCATGAGGAGACAGGAAATAATCCGCACTGAGCTATGCCCACTATGCAAATTTGAGACGCACCCTGTCTTGCAGCTTCGATTCAAAGCGAAATTGAGACTTCCGACGGAGTTCTCCATTCGCCATTGTGACCGAGACAACTTTTTGTTTGTTGCTGCGGGCAATTCACTGGATTACGACGAATACTATAAATCGCTTGTCAACGATTCCTATCACTCGGAATTGGCGGCAGGTGACTTACACTCCCCCATCGCTGTTATTCAAATGAGCGAATTGTTGAAGCGCTTGCCCGGGTTCTTTGATGAGCCAAGAAAGGTACTCGACTTTGGCTGCGGAGAGGCTTCGTTATTGATAGAGCTTAGCTGCAAATTCAATGAGTCGACTTTTTGGGGATTCGACCCTAGTCCGGCCGCGCAACTTGGAAGCCAAAAAGCACAAGCATTAGGATTGAGCAACATACGGGTCTGCGACTTTGATAAAGCCATAGCGAACGGTCCATTCGATCTCATAATCGTGTCGCACGTTCTGGAACACCTTTTGGATTTCGACCTGCTTTGTTCACTGAACGCTCTTCTAGCAGAAGCCGGATTCCTCTACGTCGAAGTTCCCGATCCTCTCCATTACGCCACACAAGAGCGTCGGGAATTCCTGTACTATTTTGACCGACTGCATCTCAATCATTTCACCCCTCAGTCGCTGGTTCGGCTTGCGGCCGCATACGAATTCGGCTATGTTCGGCATTTCGAATATGCATTTCCATATCGAGATGGTGGCGAGTACCCTGGGCTGGGCGTTCTTTTTCAGAAGGGTGGAAGCCTCACCGAGATTTCTTCAGCGAGCGTCATTCAGACCGTCCGGGAATATATATCTAAGGAGAGAGCTAGGGCAAAATCGATAACCAATCAACTCGATGGCTGTGAGGGGATCCTAGTCTGGGGAGCAGGAGACAATTTCTACAGATCGATGGAGAATGGCGGCCCGCTCTCTGGGCTGGCGAACATGACTTTATTGGATAGTCGTCCTCAAACGATCCTCATTGGCGATCAACAGTATGTGGCCGAACAGCCAGTCGAGGGAATTAAATCCCATCCGTGGCCCGTGGTGATCACAGTGTCCGAGGCAAAGCAGGCCCTGGTCGAGCAAGTGAAGCGAATCGACCCGTCGAGGATGGTACTTTGCATTTAGTTCGCGAGAAGAGTGCATCTTGGCGGCGGCACACTATCCGCTCTGCTCGGATCACGTCCTAAACACCCGAGTTCTGCCGGAGGATACTGACATCTTTGCGGTCTTGAAAGTTCAATCATTAATTCGTGAGGGGCCTGAGGTGATTGCGTGAGTGCATGCAGGAATTGCGGAGGGACCAACCTTGAAGACCTTGGCCCGATAGGGCGAGTTGCACCTTTCTTTCTCAAGCGAGTTTTGGGTCTAGAGATCCGATCCGCCAGATCGAAAGCGCCTCTGAAGCAGAGAATTCGTAATCTCGCTGCAATCCCGACGTCTCTCCTTTCTCTCGCGTCGTCATCGCATGCTTTTGCGGAAATGCAAATCTGCAAGGATTGCGAATTTATCCAAACCACAATTCCTTTCCGGGACGACGATATTATGCGGTTATATCGGGATTATCGATCGGAATCTTACAACTGGGAACGCATTCAGTACGAGCCTTCCTATTCCAGTATTGCGGCTCAGGTGGGACAGGATAAGACTGAGATCTCCAATCGAGTTGGCGCGCTCAATGCATTCTTGCATCGCAATCTCGGATCTCCTCAGCCCGCAACCATACTGGACTACGGGGGATCTGATGGGAAGTTTCTGCCGGACTATCCTGGTTCGAAATCGGTTTACGAAGTTTCGGATATTCAGCCCGTCGCCGGCGTAACGCGTATCCATGACGAGTCGAAGCTTGGTCAATACTCGCTCGTACTGTTATCTCATGTGATTGAGCACGCCACGCACCCATCGGAACTTGTGCGCAAGGTTGCTTCCTATGTTGAGCCAGGCGGATACCTCTATCTCGAAACTCCGCAGGAGATTGACGATCGTGATCGGGCTGCCTTGCGGGAAGGATCAGAGCAATTCGACATTGGTATTCATGAGCACATCAACTCGTACTGTATTCCTGCGGTTTCAGCGCTTTTGGAATCGTCGGGGTTGAGCGTTGTAGCTATCGAGAGTGGACTGGTCGATGCGGGATGGGCTAAGGCTGTCCACATCAGAGCTCTCGGACGGAAGAAACCAGTTTAAGGGGTCGATCTGATGGCGCCTCCTGCGGAGGCAATTACCAAGACTCCTATCAGATTGACTCTTCACTGTGGCGGGGAGACAATGGCGTCGAGGCCGCGATGAAGGCGACGTGGATGGGTTGTCTGTTGTTGCTTCTAGCCAGCACAATGGCACTCGGCCAAACGAATCCTGTCCCATTTGTTAACCAGCCGCTTGTGCCAATGAACGCCGCACCTGGCGGGTCTGACTTCACGCTTACAGTCAATGGCGCGGGGTTCGTTTCTAGTTCTGTCGTCAACTGGAACGGGACGGCTCTAACCACAGTCTTCGTCAGTAGCTCACAACTAACGGCGACAGTCCCGGCGTCGAACATCGCTGCCACAGGCACTGCTTCTATCACAGTGTCGAGTCCGGCCCCTGGAGGCGGGAGATCAAACGTTGAGTTCTTTCAGGTCTCCAGCCCTGTTAGCCAACTGACCTTCGCGAACTTCCAGCAGAACATTTCGACAGATATTTTCCAGCCCACCGCCGCCGACTTCAATGGGGATGGGAAACTGGACCTCGCCGCGCTCTCAGGGTATACAGGGCAGATTCTTATCCTATTGGGAAACGGCGATGGCACGTTCGAGGCTCCGGTCGGCTATGGCCTTGGTGGGGGGAATATCGTGTCCGCGGACTTCAATGGTGATGGAAGGGTGGACCTTGCAGTGCCCTGGTCAGGAACCAACTCAATAGTTGCTATTCTTTTGGGCAATGGGGACGGGACATTCCAGCCTCAGGCGACCTTCTCCACCCCCCCATTCCCGGTATTCATCGCGGTGGGAGATTTCAACGGAGACGGGAAACTCGACATCGCGACGGCAAACGGCGGAGGCGCGCCCGGATCAGTCTCCGTCCTGTTGGGGAACGGCGACGGGACACTCGAGAGCCATATAGATTATGCGCAAGGCGCGTCCCCTGTTTCACTTGCGGTGGGCGATTTCAACGGAGATGGGAAATTGGACATAGCGTATTTAGATTTCGGCGGCGAAGTCTCCATCCTCTTGGGCAACGGAGACGGTACTTTTCAGACCGGACAGTCCATCGCGACTATCCAATCTGGGGGGGATCTCCTCACGGCAGATCTTAATGGGGACGGCAAGCTCGACTTGGTCCAAGTCACCGGGAACTCGCCTGTCGGCAATATTTCCGTCCTGTTGGGAAACGGCGACGGCACGTTTCAGGCGCCGGTCAATTATTCCGTTCCCGCTTACCCGGAAGCTGTTATCGCGGCTGACTTCAACGGAGATGGTGAGCTTGACCTAGCCACGATCGACGGCGCTGGCGCCTCGAATGTCACGACCGCGGTTCTCTCAATTCTCCTCGGGAACGGCGATGGCACGTTCCAAAGTTACACCGATTTCCCGACGAACGGTGGGCTGGCTGGACTTGTCGCTGGAGACTTTAACGGAGATGGCAAAATGGACGTGGCCGTGACACCCGGTGCCGTCCTGCTCCAGGGTCTTTTTCCCGCCGCGAGCGTTTCTTCGTTCAGCCTGACCTTCGGGGCGCAGGCCGTCGGCACTACGAGCCCGGCGCAAACGGTTACTCTGACCAACACCGGCACCGCCACTCTGGACCTGTCGAATATAACCATAACGGGGACCGGCGCTGGTGCGTTCGCTCAGACCAATACCTGTGGCTCTACCATTGCGGTAAATGCGAATTGCCAGGTCAGCGTGATGTTTGGCCCTACCTCGGGAGGGAGCCCTACAGCCTCGTTGAACATCACCGACAACGCCCTCGGCAGTCCGCAGTACATAAGTTTGGCCGGCGCGACTCTCACTTACCTATCGCCGTCAAGCACTACGTTCCCCAGCCAATATGTGGGGACCTCGGGACTTCCGCAAACCGTGACGCTAACCAACACCGGCACAGGTACGCTTACCATTACCAGCGTGGCTGCAAGCCCGAGCGATTTTGCGCCCCTCAGCACCTGCGGCAATTCCGTCGGGCCCGGATCAAGCTGCTCCATAGGCGTCTTCTTTGATCCGACCACGACCGGCACTCGGAATGGAACGCTGACGGTCACCGACAGTGCCAGTGATAGTCCGCAGACGGCATCGCTCACGGGTGTTGGGCAGGATTTCTCTTTGGCTCCGTCCGGTTCATCGACCGCGACGGTTTCGACTGGGCAGGCTGCGAACTATACCGTTACCGTTGCTCCGGGCGGAGGGTTCAATCAGACCGTGCTGCTGAGTTGCGGCGGAGCGCCGGCACTATCTACGTGCTCATTGCCCGCCTCGGTTGGGCTCAACGGTTCTGCAACCGCGGTCTCGGTTACCGTGACGACCGCGGGAAGTTCGGCAGGGCTCACGCAACCAAGAAGCGGCCCAGCGATTGGTGGTACGTTTGGAGTCTGGGTGACGCTCTCTGGAACGCTGGGATTGGCCATGTTGGTGAGCCTGGGTAGCTGGCGTCGTGCTCGGTGTCCGCAATGGACCTACGGGTTGGCCCTGCTCAGCCTGCTTTTCGTTGGAGCGACCTTGTCAGCGTGCGGCGGAAGTAATGGCAGCGGCGGGGGCAGCGGCGGAACGCAGGCAGGCACCTACAATCTGACCGTGACTGGCAGCTTCACATCAGGCTCAACCACGTTGACTCACAATACAACGCTCACTCTGACCGTGCAGTAGTCGTTCTTTTCGTTGCGGTGGAAACTCCGCCAAGCCGTTTCGTCAGCCCCAAGTAGTCGAGCCGTAGCGGATGCGCGACCGAATATACACCGTGTTCCCGGGTGTTTGAGTACAATCGCCTCCTTTCTCAACGCGGATTTACTAAACCGGAGGCGTGTCATGACGTTATCTCACGTGATTGAGCACGCCACGCACCCATTTTAAGGGGGCCAGGGACTCGTGATGCTACGATTCGTCCCCTTCGCGTCTTCATTACTGCACAGTCACCGTAAAGGCCGTCGTGTGGGTTAGACTGCCTGAGGTTGCGGTTACCGACGCCGTGTACGTGCCAGCCGGGGTGCCTTGCGTGTTGTGAGAAGACGAGGTGCCACTGCCTCCGCACGCTACCCATGACAGCATGGCAAGCATCAATAGCGGCGCAAACAGGACAGGAGCGCGTTTACGGCTTCGCAATGCCAGCCAGCTGAAACCGACCAACATTGCCGAATACAGTAATACCCACAGCCGGGGAAACACCCCCGGTGGAGGTTCCACGGGCGAGAGCGTTGCCGTCGTTGAAGGAGCGGTGGTTCCTACTTTCACCGTCACAGACTGTGCGGCAGTGCCGCTGATCTGCTCCGACGAACTGGACAAACTGCAAGTCGGGCCCAGAGTCGCCGCCGGAGTGATGGCGCAACTCAGGCTCACCGTTCCACTGAATGTTCCCGACCCTGCCAAGCTCAGACTGAAGCTGGCGGTTTGCCCGGCGCTGACAGTCTGCGACGTAGATGAGCCGGAGCCCGGATTTATACTGAAATCAGGAGCCGCTTGGACCACGAGAGATACGGCTGAGCTATTCACAATCGACCCCGCACCTCCCTGAACCTGCACAGAATAAGTGCCCGCCGCAGTGCTTGTGGTCGTGGTGAGGGTTAGAGTTGACGTCCCGGAGCTGCCGGGAATCGTCGGAGGGTTAAACCCGCAGGAGGCTCCAGTTGGTAAGCCGGCGCAGGAGAGAACCACCGAACTTTTGAAACCGAACGTCGGAATAACGGACACGGTTGAGGTGGCAGAATTTCCAGCTGTAACCGGTGCCGGGGAGACCGCACTCGCAGAAACTTCGAAACCAGCTGGCGTGGTATTGAGCAGTACGCCATATCCTTCCCCCCAGGGGAAAACTATGTCAGGGCTGCCGTCAGCATTCATATCCGCAATCAGAGCTGATGACGGGAGCAGTCCATTCGTTGGGACACTGATAAGGGGTCCAAACGTACCATCGCCATTGCCCAAGAGGATCCCAGATTGCCAACTGTTGCTGACAAAAGCCGTAACGAGCAGGTCGGGTTTGCCGTCACCATTGACGTCGCCGACAGCGATCACACTAAGGTCATCACCTGGCAGCACTGGCAGCGGGGTGAATGTGCCGTCGCCATTTCCCAAACCAACCTGGTTGGAAGAAATCAGGTCGGGTTTGCCATCGTTATTGAGATCAGAGACAAACCGCGGCGCAAAATTATTTAAGTTTGTCGGAAGAACTGCGGCCTGGAAGGTACCATCGCCGTTGCCGAGCAAAATCGCGGTCGATGAACTTCCTGCTGCGATATCCTGCTTGCCGTCGCCGTTAAAGTCAGCGCTCACGAGATTGGAACCTCCGTTATCAAACACGGCCACTGGCGCAGCAAAGGTTCCGTCTCCATTCCCGAGCAGTAGCTCCAGCGATTGGCTATTGACGCCTGCTATCGCGACGTCCATCTTTTGATCGTTACGAAAATCGGCGACTAGAACTGATGAAACACCCTGGCGAATGGCTGTAAACTGTGGATAATAAAGCGGCGCCTGAAAACTCCCGTCTCCATTTCCGATCAATACACTGTAGCTCCATAAAAACGATACCGGGTCAACGGTGCTTACCAATAAATCAAGATTACCGTCTCCGTTGAAATCAGCCGTCACGATTCCTTCGGACGTCGACGATCCCTGAATTGTGAAAGACTCGATCAACGACAGCATGCCGCCGCCATTGTTCTTGTAAATGTCAACGCCCGTGTTGGCCAGACCCGGCGCACCGCCCTTGTCAAAGTTGCCGATCACGAAATATGGGCCATCCCCACTCGCTCCGTACTGGATTCCCTGAAAAGTGCCATTCCCATTACCCAAGAGCACAGCGTTGCCCGCTGCGAGATCTAGTTTCCCGTCAGAGTTAAAATCGCCAATCGCAACCCCAAGAGAAGGGAGCACGTTTGACGAAGTCGGCAATGCTAGAATGTAGTTGCTGGCATTGGAGAATGTTCCATCCCCATTTCCCAGATAAGTCTGAGCAGCAGTTATTTCGGGCCCGGCCCCCTCCACTTGTTGAAGAATCAAGTCCAACTTGCCATCGCCGTTCACGTCCGCGGCGGCCAGAGCGCCATTGCCAGGAAAACCGGCGATTGGGGTTTGGAAGGACCCGTCTCCATTTCCCAAGAGAATGTAAACCTCGTGCTGATTCGGAGCGTCTGCGTAGCAACTCACTGCGAGATCGAGCTTTCCGTCCCCATTGAAGTCCCCGGCAACAGCACATGCGGGACCAGAAACGCCAGTTGACGTCGTAGGCGCCCCAAAAGTGCCATCGCCTTTGCCTGGGAAAAAAACTTCCTGCGAGGCGCCGCTATTCGTGACGACAATATCGGTTATTTGATCGCCATTGAAATCGCCTAGCGACACCCCTGTTTCTCCCGGCGTGGTGGTTCCGATGGTATAAGAAACGCCGGTCGCAAACGTTCCATTCCCGTTACTGACGTAGACAAGAAGCGTGCTATCGAACACCCCAACCACATCCGCCTTACCATCCCCATTCAGATCGCCTGCGGCAACCACCGACAAGTTGGCGCCGCTGGCTGTGCTGACGGGAGCCTGGAATGTTCCATCGCCGTTTCCCAGCAGCACAAGCAATGTGCCGGTTCCTTGCTGCAGGATATCGGGCTTGCCATCCCCGTTGAAATCCGCTACTGCCAATGCCCCGCTCGATACCGCAGTGCCTGGCTTGAACGTCCCGTCACCATTGCCCAGATTCATCGTGCCATCTGAGGTGAGAATGTCGAGCTTCCCGTCGCCGTTAAAGTCAGCGACAAAGGTGGCGACCCCTGTTCCGGCGTAGGTGGGTGGCTGAAAAAAAGAAACTTGGGCCTGCATTGAAGCAGACAGAGCCAAGAAAGAGATGGAAATCACGATAGCGATTAATGCTTCGCGTTTCATCGCATCACCCCGACGGAATATGAACCTGGCAAACCAGTCGGGCGATGGGGGAAGAAAGGTCTACTGCGCGGGCGCAATCTTAGCCGCGGCGCGCTTTTGCTGGTGATTGCGCGTTCGTCCATAGCTCTTCCTCCGGTGGCAGTTGACCCGATCTTTTGACCTCGAAGGCGACACCATTATATACGTGCGTATACGTGATTCATGTATAGGTGATTCAGATCGAGTCTTATCGATTCGTTTCGGAAGTGTCTGAGGCGAAAATTGTTTACACAAAACTTCACGTCAGCCGTCGGAAGGAGATGGCGCGGAGATCGCGTGTACGGAAGCCATGGATAGCGAACTCGCCGTGTTTGAGTCCAATCGCCTCTTTTCTCGACGGCATTTACTATATTAAGCAGGAGGCCTGTCATGATCGAGCTTCGCAGATGGGCAGTACTCGCATTCTTGCTTTGTTCGATTTACGCCCTCGGGCGCACCGTAATCACTCGAGACATACTGACACTCCCCGCTGGCGATGCGCCTGGCGGGGCCTTCAGCGGGAATCCGCCGCAGAGTAGAACCGTGACTTCATGCACAACAAATGGAGTGGCATATGTTGGCAACTCCTGTGCGGCGGTATGGGGCGGGGGGGATATCGGAGCGCAAATCAACGCGGCTATCGCGACCATGCCGGACGGCGGCGCTGTTTATGTGCCATCCGGGCTCTATTCTTTTACCACGACCATCGTTGTGCCGCGCTACATCACTCTCATGGGGTCGTCTAGCCTCGGCACCTATTTGCATTACACAGCCTCGGCCGGATGTGCCGTCGCGATCGGCGATAACACCTCAACCGTACATAAAGGAATGAACTTCAACAACTACAGCCCTTCGGGAGCGATGCAAGACATTACGCTCGTGGGGGACAACGCTGCGAACCCCACGTGTGGAATCTATGTTGGCGGCAGCGATGGCGTCCCCAGCGCATCTGGTACGGTCAACACTTCTGGCGCTTCTGTGGCTGGTAGCGGGTTCAATTCTTCCTGGTCGGCCGGTACCCCGATCAGAATCAACAACCTCATGTATCAGATCGCCAAGGTCGCAAGCTCGTCTTCGCTTACGCTTACAACTTCTGCGGGAAAACAGGCTGGCGTGCCTTATGCGGTGGTAGGCAGTCCTTTGACCGGAATTGATCCCATCTCAAACTTTGGAGACCATTACCATTTCAATCGAGTGCGCGTCTTCGAAAGCGCAAACCATGGAAGTTTTGGAACTTGCGTAAAGGTTGGGAAAAACGCCTGGAGCAACACCATTTTGGAGAGCGTTCTCTCCTTCTGTGGAACTGGGCTATGGGTTCCCTCCAATGCGGTCATTGGCAATAACACCGGCGAAGATTTGTCTGTTGTAGGTACTTCCATTTCAAATAATTCAGGAATTGGGGTGCAGATAGACGCCGGAGATTTTATTAGCATGTCTATCGTGAACAGTTCGATCGATTACAACGGATCATGGGCGATCCAGAACGGAACGTCGTCCAGTCAAAACGCAATCAGTATTTATGGGACGTATGTTACCAATCCATATCGTTGGATTCAGAACTATGGCCGCATGTACCTGGGCGGCGATTATTTCACTGATGGCAGCGAGTCCGGTACGCTAGGGTACCTAATCGATAACGAAGGCGACAATTTCACTGTCGCCGGTGGCCAAATGTTCAATGGAGGATCAGGGGTGGTTCTGAATCCAGCGGGCGCCGCGACAGCCGAATGGTTTGGGCCGTTGGTAACTGGAAAGGGATCAGGTTTTCCCTCTGCAACAGCAGTCAATATTGACCGGTTTGGCAACGGCGCATTTGCCAACGTCTTCGCTCCTCACGGCATCCTGAGCGTCGGCAGTGGGGCAAATACCGTATATCGTTGCGTCACGGCCGGGAGAAACCTACCGACCGGCTCTTTAACGATCAATTCGGGGGAATGTGGAAGTAGCGACGATACTGGTCTCAGAGTGAAGTAGTCGATTCTGGGGCCCGACGTTATCATTTTCCAGTACCGTTCGTGTAGTGGTTGAATTTTCAGCCGGTATCCACGAGGTCAGCGAAGGTGCGACAAAACGGCGCGCATTGTGATATAAACAACGCCATGCCCCGTAAACGAACTGTGCAACTCTCCCTCGTCTTTTTCCTCCTGACAGTTCTCGCCGTGCCATTGCCAGCATTTGCTTACGGAGACCCAACCGGTGGTTTCCTGTTCCAAACTCTCACGCCTCTCTTGGCAATACTTTGGGGTGCGTGGATGATTTTTGCTAACAGTGTCCGCAAGGGCGTGCGAAGGGCCATCCTTCGAATACGCGGCGTAGCTCCGGAGGACGCATCCGCGAACGATACTGGAAATACCGGCGGCGCGGATTGATGCGTCCCGCCTAAGGGCGGCATATATGCAGACTGGGCCGTTACGCCGTCCATATCAGGATCTGAACGTTGGTTTTCAAGCACTGTACAACGCGACTGAGCCCCTCAAACTTCCACCCCGATAGCGAGCGTCAGTCAAGGTCAATGTGCGAGTCCGGCCAAGAATATCCCTTCTGTTCAATGATGCGTCCCCACTCCCTGTCGACGCGCTCTTTCTGCATCCGCGTGAGCCGGAAACGATTTCGCGCGTGACCCGATGCCTTATCCAGATAGGCTTCCAAACGCGGGCCAGTCGCTGCAAAATCGCCTAGTTTCAGTGTTGTGTAGAGATGAGACATCTGCTCGATCGGCTTCTTCACCAAGTTCTCATAACGAACTCTCGCCACGGAGCCGGGTGTGGCGTGTGAGATTCCCTCTGAAACCGTCTTCTCGTGGAGGAGGTAGGCGGCTAGAACAAAGTCTTCCACCTGATCTGCCGAGCAATGCTCCAAGCCGTACGAGTCGGTGAGCGTCCGCCACAGTTTGAGGTTGGATGCGAACACTTCGTATGGATTGCGTTCGATGATCACGAATCGTGCATCCGGGTACTTGCCCTGCAGAAGCCGCATCCGGTATCCGTGGGTCGGCGACTTCAGCACCATGGTCCTGCCCTGTTGCAGGGTTAGGAGTTTGAGGAAGTAATCGAAGGTGGCATGCCACCGTTCCTGATCACTGATAGAACGTGCCTGCAGATCAAGGAGACGGCCGACGTCACTCATGAGGGAAGGAACAATCAGAGCTTCATAAGCGGACGGAGCACCCAGGGCGAGCAGGGCGAATTCATCCTCCTGGGGGGACGCCCATGAGTAGCGCAGATCATCCATGGGACGGCGGACCTGCTGCGGTTCGCCCGCTCGAACCCAGCGCTCGGAGAGAAGAAAATGGGCTGGATTCAAACAGGCATAGGTACTAGGAAAACCGAAGTGCGGATCGCAGCACAACAGTTCATGCAAGAGCGTAGTGCCGGAACGCCAGAATCCGAGAACAAAAACCGGTGAAGGCGGCACGACCTTGGCCAGAGCATCCGCATAACTTCCATTCTGAATTCGGTGCAGGATCGATTGGGTGGCACCGTTTAGCCAGTAGAGGGCGCGCGTGCGGCGAGTGGCTCGACTGCAGCCGGGGTCAATCTTCAGAGCCAAGTTTTGCCAGGCGCCGCGCAGCAGGCGCAGGCGTTTTGTTCCCGAAGCTTGGTCCGGCGCTATCATTGCTTTCTGCTAAATCGTTGATTGACCTCCTCGAGCTTTTCTTGCAAGACGCTCCGCATGCGCTTGGCGACTTCGGGCTCGGACTGAACAACATTGTCCTCCTCCCCCGCGTCAGTCTTGTAGCGATACAACTCCTCCCTGCCCGAGGCAAGATATCGTATCAACTTGAACTGGTCGTCCATGACAGCGAGGGTGCCGTTGGTCACCGGAGCGAAAATGCTGTTCGGGCCGAGGGTCATACTAAAGACATAGCGATCAGCAAGGGGTGACTCGCGGAGTGCCGGTTTAAGGGACGTGCCATCGGTCCAACTCGGAACCGGCGCTCCAACGAGGTCGAGGACAGTGGGAAGCAAGTCAGCTTGCTGTGAAAGGTCGTTGACACGGACGCCATGTGTCTGTCCTGGCAGGTGAATCAGCAGGGGAACATGGATGAGGCCGTTATAGAGGTCGGGGCCACCGTGGTAAAGGCGGTTATGGTCGAATAACTCTCCATGATCGGCTGTGACAATCACAATCGATCGATCAAGGCGGCCGGTCTGATCGAGCCAATCGAGAAAGTCACCGACGCTGTGGTCAGCGTATAGCATCAACTCATCGTATGCAGCCCGCAACTCTTCCTCGGTTACACCCGGAGGCAGCGTCTGAATGTCGGGCACCACAAATTTCTTGTAATTCTGAACCGATTCCGCCACGAACTTATGTTGATAGGGACCCGGCACCCAATACGGATCATGTGGCGGCAAAATGTGCGCCCAAAGAAAGACAGGTTGCGGCCCGTCGTGTCGTTCAAGCAGTTTTGTTGCTCGTCCAAACACGTCTTCGGCAGGTGAGGGATAGCGGGCACCGAACAGAACGCTGTCGACACCCTCACCTACGACGACCCCGGCACGAAGCAACGAGAGAGCAAGCGTTGCCTGCGTATTGACACCTATTAGGTTGGATCGGCGAAATCGAAACCCGGTAAGACCTCTTGGAAAAGCATATTGCACAGCATCGTAGCTTTCCAGAGTTCTGTGGCGAAACGGGGCAGCCCATAAGTTCGAAGAGATCGCCGCGGTGTAATATCCTCGTTGCTTCAGCAGGGCGGCGAGCGTCTCCTGCTGGTTCTGGTCGCGCAAGAAACCGCCAACGTGAAAAACGCGATGCGACCATGGGAGCTTTCCAGTTTCGATCGACGACGTCGACGAAGTCGTGAAATTGGAATTTGCGAAGTAGTAGTTGAAATTGAAACTGCGCTGCGCAAATTTCTCCAGGTTGGGCGTCGTTGGTCGGCTATAGCCAAAGAGGGAGGTATCTTCCGCTCTGAGGGTATCGATCGTTATCAGGTAGATATCCGGGGAATTCGAAATCCCAGTCGGAACACCGGCGTTTTCGAAGTCGTGAAATAGCCGTACTCCGTGCGCCCCGAGAGCGAATGTGGCCACGACGGCAAGCGCGACATGGACCCAGGCGATCGGAACTAGACGGGTTCGGCAGAACGCCCAGAGAACTGGCCAGCCAATGCGATAGAACCCGACCATGCAAACGCAGGTGAGCCCCAAAGCAGTTGAGACCTGGAGGTTTGTTCCCGCATGCCACCGCGGTAGGACCTCGAGTTTAACATCTTGGAAAACCTCAAGAATCAGGTAGGCAAGGGGTGCGGAGATCCACAAATTCCAATACAGGTAGACTCGAGATCGGTTACTCCGCAAAAAGACTTTGGCGGGTTGGCCCACAAACAAGATGAGCAGCCACCAACAACAGGCGATCGCGAGCGACAGCATCAAGGCCACGCCAGCTTCTAGCGCAATTTCGCGCCAGGTCAGATAGAGCCGAAAGGAATCGACTTGCTGTATTAGTTCTATTTCCAGGCTTAAGCAAAGAAGCGCCGCGATACTGAGCAATGCGAGCCCTGGCCGAAGAGCCGCATCCTTTGAAGGTGGCACGACCGTTTTGAGCGCCTCGCAGGGCAACCCGCAGTCTTCGTGTGTGAGTGGTGCCATCTAAGATTATGAACCCGCGCCAATCCCGTCGTCGGCAGGTGACGTTCCTGCGATTCCTGCGTTTCGACGGCACAAATAGAAAAAACATACGCGTGGCTCTTCGTGCAGGGCCCGGCGACCAGTCAGTGTACTCCACAAAGCCTTCCAGTGTCGACATCGACTGAAGGTGCTTTTGTCCGCAATCCGAGCTCTACAACATCCGCAACTGGAGTTTTGGCCGGATTTGGAAATTATCGCTCGTACTGCGGTCGTCGTGATACCTGACGCGAACGGGTACTCGGGAAGAGTGTTGTATCTGTCCGATCAGATGGCGAGCAAGAGGTCCTTCTGAGGGCCAATCCGCGCTGAACTTGCTCCACACTTCTTGCAAGGAGTGCGCTTGGGCGATACACACCTCAAGCAATGTCTTCAAGAACCGGCGCGCGCGGTAGACTGCGCACTGGAGATTGTTGGTACCATTGAGGCCATGTCCGTATCCATCATCATCCCCACTTTTAACGGCGGCGCACGGATTGCGAATTGTCTCGATGCACTTTTGCCACAAATCGTAGGGCGAGACGCTGAAATTCTGGTAGTGGACGACGGCTCCGCTGATGATACTCGGACCGTCGTCGCGCGCTATTCGGGTGTGCGCCTCCTTTATCAAAAGAATGCGGGACCGGCGGCAGCGCGCAATCGAGGCGCGTTGGAGGCCAAGGGAACGATCATTCTATTCACCGACGATGACTGTGTACCTATGTCCGACTGGCTAACTGCAATGATCAAACCCTTCGACGACTCGGAGGTTGTCGGAGTAAAGGGCGTTTACCGAACGCGCCAGGAAGCCTTAGCTGCGCGCTTCGTGCAAATCGAGTACGAGGACCGCTATCGGCTGATGGCTCGTCTTCCGGATATTGACTTTATCGACACCTATTCAGCAGGGTTTCGCCGTGACCGCTTCCTGGCGATGGATGGGTACGACAATAGCTTTCCGGTGGCATGCGCAGAGGATATCGAGCTGTCTTACCGGATGTCGGCACGAGGCTGGAAGATGAAGTTTGTCCCGACGGCGGTCGTGTATCACACCCACCCCGACACGCTTTCGCGATACCTGAAGAAAAAATACAAGTTCGCCTTCTGGCGGATGCTCGCTTTGCGGAAGAATCCGAATAAAGCCCTGAAAGACAGTCACACGCCACAGATCATGAAGCTTCAGCTTTTGTTCGGGCCCGCGCTGCTGATTGCAATTTGTTACGATTTGGCGATCCGCCCTACAGTGTCGGCCTCCTTGATCGTGAGCGCCGCCTTTCTGGTCAGCACATTGCCGTTTACGTGGCGGGCCATCCAAAAAGATCCGATGGTCGGGCTGTTTTCTCCATTCCTGCTCGCCGCGCGGGGTTGTGCGCAGTTGTTGGGGGTTGCCGCCGGGCTGATCTATGCTCGACAGATGGCTGCCAAAGCCGCAACCGGGTCTCACGCATGAAGGTCTCCAGTTATAGATCCTCATCGTCGCACGACTGATGTCGCGCGGGCCGTGTAAAATTGAATATACGTTGCCCATCGGACACAATCCTTGACCTCGTGTCTACTGGGCTATGATTACTGCTTGATGGCTAGAGGTATCGTTCGTTTCGTGTTTTGCCTGTGCCGGTGCTCGGGCAGGTTGGGTTCGTCGGCTGGGCGATGCAACCGTAACCTCAGGCCAAGCGAATTACGCACATATGAGAAATGCCAGGATTGAGGTGACACTTCAGCACGCAAAGTTCATCTGAGGCAACCAAGCCAAAGGGGTCCATTGCAGGCCGCCTGCAACGGCGCCGCTTGAAACTTTGGAAGCAAGACTATTTGCACTACAAGTACCTGTGGCCGAATCTTGAATGGGCGGCAAAGGCGGCGCTGGAGCATGTCGGTACAAGCCGCCCGAAGATCCTTGACATTGGCTGCGGGCACAAGCCGTACCGTGATCTATTTGCTAGCGCTCAGCATTGGGGAATGGATCACGGAATTGTCG